>Ga0182021_10001228_pt1 | contig 29224 bp, 24 predicted proteins | sample 612E3MmetaG_FD_120493 | JGI IMG/M metagenome (GOLD analysis project Ga0182021, IMG submission 120493) | Permafrost microbial communities from Stordalen Mire, Sweden - 612E3M metaG (Illumina Assembly) | ecosystem: Environmental > Terrestrial > Soil > Wetlands > Permafrost | place: Sweden...
GTACGTCATTGATTTTGAGAATATGCTTCAGGATGAGGGACTGCGATCGAGGGGCGGGTACGACGATAAGGAATTTATCGCGAGTCTCGTTCCGCTGAAAGCGTTCGGCACCTCCCGGTACGGGCGCATGGTCCTGTACGGCTTTCACCCTGAAGCGATGCCGCAGTCCCGCTGCCGCTGAAGGCCCCGCGATTATTGAATGTCACGCCCGTTCTCCGTATTTTATATTTCTTTCTCACGGGAGACCCGGTTCATGAGCAACGCACACACTGATACCATACCATTTTCACGGCGCCATATCGGCCCCGGGGCCGCCGACCAGAAGGCGATGCTCGGGGAACTCGGGTGCACATCGCTCGGGGAGTTTATTGCAACTGTCGTCCCCGCGGCGATCCGCAGCACGCGCGAGCTTGCCATCGGGGAGGGGCGGACGGAGGAAGATGTCCTCGCCGCGCTCGGCAGCATGGCCTCGAAGAACCTGATGTACCGCTCATTCATCGGCATGGGGTATCACGATACAATCACCCCCGCCGTCATACTCCGGAACGTCCTGGAAAATCCGGGGTGGTATACCGCGTACACGCCGTACCAGGCGGAGATCGCCCAGGGGCGTCTGGAAGCCCTTCTGAATTACCAGACCGTCGTCACCGACCTCACGGGGATGGACATCGCCAATGCTTCGCTCCTCGACGAATCGACGGCGGCCGCGGAAGCGATGATGATGTTCCACGCGATACGCGGGCAGAGCACCGGGGGGGTGTTTTTTGTCTCCGACGCGTGCCATCCGCAGAACATCGAGGTCGTCCGCACGAGGGCCGCGGCACTCGGCATACGCGTTGTTGTCGGGTCCTGCGCCCGGTTCGAGTTCTCCGAGGACGTCTTCGGCGCGCTCGTGCAGTACCCGGCGACCGACGGCGCCGTTGAAGACTACAGGCCGTTTTGCGACAGGGCACACGCCGTCGGCGCACTCGTCGTCTGCGCCGCCGACCTGATGAGCCTCCTCCTTCTCACTCCCCCGGGGGAATTCGGCGCGGACGCCGCCGTCGGGTCCACACAGAGATTCGGCGTCCCCCAGGGCTACGGCGGACCGCACGCCGCCTATTTTGCGACGAAGGACGCACACAGGCGGCACATGCCCGGCCGCATCATCGGGGTGTCCATCGACGCGCAGGGAAACCGCGCGCTCCGCATGGCGCTCCAGACGAGGGAGCAGCACATCAGGAGGGAAAAAGCGACCTCCAATATCTGTACCGCGCAGGTGCTCCTTGCCGTCATGGCGGGGATGTACGCGGTCTATCACGGCCCTGAAGGGCTCCGGTCAATTGCCCGGCGGATACACGGAATGGCGCGCATGCTTGCAGAGGGAGCACTCGCCCTCGGCCACGGCGTGGTCCACAGAGAATTCTTCGACACCGTGCGTCTCCGTCCGAAGGACGGATCGCTCCGTGCCATCCTCCAGGCCGCTTCCGGGGCCTCGATGAACTTCCGGGATTTCGGGGACGGGACGCTGGGGATCGCGCTCGACGAGCTGACGGACCGGAACGAGGTCGTCCGGATCCTCGGGGTCCTGGGGCGCTCCGGAGGGGCGGGCCCCCTTCAGCCAGAGGGGGAGGAGTATGCGGGGACGCTCCGCAGGACGTCGGCGTACCTCGCGCAACCGGTGTTCAACAGGTACCACAGCGAGACAGCGATGCTCCGGTATCTCCACAGCCTGGAGTCGAAGGACCTTGCGCTCAACGTCAGCATGATCCCGCTCGGATCCTGCACGATGAAGCTGAACGCGACAACCGAGATGATCCCGGTGACATGGCCGGAGTTCGGCAAACTTCATCCGTTCGCACCGCAGGAACAGGCCGCGGGCTACCATGCGATGTTTTCCGAGCTCCGGTCGTGGCTCGCGGAGATCACAGGTCTTCCCGCCGTCTCCCTCCAGCCGAATGCCGGCGCGCAGGGGGAATACACCGGGCTTCTCGTCATCCGGGCCTGGCACCGGTCGCGGGGCGAAGGCGCGCGGACGGTCTGCCTGATCCCCTCGTCGGCGCACGGAACAAACCCCGCGAGCGCCGTGATGGCCGGGATGCGGGTCGTCGTCGTCCGGTGCGACGACGCGGGGAATATCGATCTGGAAGACCTGAAGGCCAAGGCGCGGGAGAATGCCGCCGGCCTGGCCGCCCTCATGGTCACCTATCCTTCCACGCACGGAGTGTTCGAGGAATCGATAAAGGAAATCTGCGCGATCGTCCATGCCTCCGGCGGGCAGGTGTACATGGACGGCGCGAACATGAACGCGCAGGTCGGGCTCTGCCGCCCCGCGGAACTCGGCGCAGACGTCTGCCATCTGAACCTTCATAAAACATTCTGCATCCCGCACGGAGGCGGGGGGCCGGGAATGGGACCGATATGCGTCGCCGAACATATCGCTCCCTTTCTCCCGGGCCATATCATCCCCGGCGTCGGAGGACCCCGTGCCATCGGGCCGGTGTCCGCCGCGCCATGGGGGAGCGCGGGGATACTCGCGATCTCCTGGGCTTACATTGCGTTGATGGGGGGACGCGGGCTGAAGGAAGCAACGGAGATCGCCATACTCAACGCGAACTACATGGCGAAGAGGCTCGAAGGACATTATCCGATACTCTACAGGGGAGCCGGCGGACGCGTCGCGCACGAGTTTATCGTCGACCTCCGTCATTTCAAGGAGAGCGCGGGGATCGAGGCCGAAGACGTCGCAAAGCGCCTGATCGACTACGGTTTCCATGCCCCGACTGTTTCATTTCCTGTCGCCGGGACGCTCATGATCGAGCCGACCGAGAGCGAGTCGAAAGAGGAGCTTGACAGGTTCTGCGACGCGCTTGTCGCGATACGGGGGGAGATCCGTGAAATCGAAGAAGGGACCGCGGACAGGACGCTGAACGTCCTGAAAAACGCGCCTCACACCGCCTCCGTCGTCGCAAGCGACGCATGGGCGATGCCATATCCGAGGGAGAAGGGGGCGTTTCCCACGCCGTACGTAAGGGCGCACAAATTCTGGCCATCCGTCGGCCGCGTCAACAACGCCTACGGGGACAGGAACCTCGTCTGCACCTGCCCCGGTCCCGAGGAATACGCAGAGGTCTGAACGGCCGTCCGGAGGGGGGCGGCCCTCACGAGGACGCCCCCTATTTCCCTATGAGCGACCGGTAGGCGGCGGCATCGAGAAGTCCGCCCGCCTCGCCCGCGCTGGAGAGCTTCACTTTGACCATCCACCCCTTCCCGTACGGGTCCTTGTTCACCGCTTCGGGGGACGCCGCTACGGCGGCGTTCACATCGGTCACAGAACCCGACATGGGCGCATAGAGATCCGAAACCGCTTTGACCGCCTCTATCGTCCCGAACACCTCGTGCTGTTTCACCGCTTTGCCCACCGGCGGGAGCTCCACGAACACGACGTCCCCCAGCTCACCCTGCGCATAGTCTGTAATCCCGATCGTCCCCGTCTCTCCCTCGATGCGGATCCATTCGTGGTCTTTCGTGTATTTCAGATTATCAGGGATATTCATGATGGAGAATCCTTTCTTCGAACGCGGTTGGAGAATTCTTGCGGCCTTACGCACCCGGTGATTCAAACACAAACGTGTCAAGAAAGCTCGTGTCGAACCGGCCGCTGCGGAATTTTTCGTTCTGCATCACCTGCCGGTGAAACGGGATCGTCGTCTTTATCCCTTCGATGACGAACTCTTCAAGGGCCCCCGCCATCTTGTTGATCGCTCCTTCGCGCGTCTGCGCGTACACGATGAGCTTCGCGGTGAGGGAATCGTAGTACGGGGGGACCGTGTACCCCGCATACGCGTGCGTATCGACCCTGACCCCGAACCCCCCCGGCATGTGGAAATCGGTGATCTTTCCCGGCGAGGGGCGGAAATCGTGGGCCGGATCCTCCGCGTTGATGCGGCACTCGATCGCATGCCCGCGTTGGACGATCTTCTTCCGGGGGAGACGCTCCCCCCCCGCAATCCGGAGCTGGAGCTTGATAAGATCGTGCCCGGTCACCTGCTCGGTGACGGGATGTTCGACCTGAATGCGGGTGTTCATCTCCATGAAATAGAAATTCTGGTCCCGGTCCACCAGAAATTCGACTGTCCCCGCGTTGACATAGTTGACCGCCTTGCACCCCTTGATCGCGGCATCCCCCATCTTCGCGCGGAGAGCGTCGTCGACGACGGGCGAAGGCGATTCCTCGATGAGCTTCTGATGCCGGCGCTGGACGGAGCAGTCGCGCTCCCCGAAATGCATCACGTTCCCGTGCTCGTCGCCGAACACCTGCACCTCGACGTGCCGGGGCTGCTCGATGTATTTCTCAAGGTACACGTCGGGGTTGCTGAACGCCTGCTCCGCCTCGTGACGCGCGGTCCCGAAGGCGTTGTCCATCTCGGACTCTTCCCGCACGATCCGCATCCCCCGCCCTCCCCCGCCGGCCGAGGCCTTGATGATGACGGGGTATGCAATCGACCGGGCGATCTCCCGCGCTTCGTCTGCGCTTGCGACGACGCTCTCGCTTCCGGGGATGACAGGAACGCCGGCTTTCCGCATCGTGTCCTTCGCCACGGACTTATCCCCCATCGCGCTGATCATCGCCGGGGTGGGCCCGATGAATTTGATCCCCGACGTGGTGCAGATTTCGGCGAACCCGGCGTTCTCCGCCAGGAAGCCGTAGCCGGGATGGATTGCGTCGGCGCCCGTGATCTCGGCAGCCGCGATGATCCGGGGGATCTTCAGATAGCTTTCGCGCCCGGGCGGAGGCCCGATACAGACCGCCTCGTCCGCGAACCGGACATGAAGCGAATCCCGGTCCGCCTGGGAATAGACCGCGACGGTCTTGATCCCGAGCTGTTTGCAGACCCGGATGATGCGGAGGGCGATTTCCCCCCGGTTCGCGATGAGGACCTTCTTGAACACCCCTGTCTCCTGGATTTCAGACCTGGTGCTGAGATTTTTCGATGAGGAACAGGGTCTGGTCATATTCGACCGGCTGGCCGTTCTCGACCATGACCTTCACGATCTTTCCGTCGACGTCCGCTTCGATTTCGTTCATGAGCTTCATCGCTTCGACGATGCACAGAACGGCCCCCGGGCGGATCACGCTTCCCACCTGGACAAAGGGAGCCGCGTCGGGCGCGGGCGAGCGGTAAAACGTGCCGACGATGGGTGACCTGATCTCGTGCAGCTTTGCCGCCGGGACGGGGGGCGGGGCGGAGTCCGGGAGGGATGCCTGCGGGGCGGGAACTCCGGCGGGGGGTGAAAGCGCTGACGGTGAGGCGAACTGCCCCTGGTAGACGGGCGCGGGATGGGGATTCTTGGCGACGCGGATCTTCTTCCCTTCCTCTTCGATCTCAATTTCATCCACCGCGCTCTCGGAGAGAAGCTTCACGAGCTTCCTGACGTAGTTTAAATCCATGCGGTCTCCGTTAATGTCAGATGATCACTTGTACACCGATGAGCGCACGCGCGCTTCAGGCACCGTCTTCAAGCCTTGACGCGTTCGATGTAGTCACCCGTCCTCGTGTCGATCTTGACGACATCCCCCTCGTTGATGAACAGGGGAACGTTGACCGTCGCCCCCGTCTCCACGGTGGCGGGCTTCGTCCCAGAGTTGGCGCTGTCCCCGCGGACGCCGGGGACGGTCTCCGTCACCTTCAGCTCGACGGTGATCGGGAGTTCGATCCCGGTGATGTCATTCCCGTTGAACAGGATGTCCACCGACTCCCCGTCCTTCAGGAACTTCGCACCTTCGCCGACCTGTCCCCCCTGCACCGACATCTGCTCGTAATCCGTCTTGTCCATGAACACGTACCCCGTCCCGTCCCTGTAGAGGAACTGGAATTCCTTCCTCTCGATGCGGATCGTGTCGATCGATTCGCCGGCCCTGAACCTGTTCTCAATGACTTTTCCGCTCTTGATGTTCTTGAGCTTCGTACGCACGAATGCCCGCCAGTTGCCCGGGTTCACATGCTGAAATTCGATGATGGTCCAGAGTTCGTTGTTGTACTTGATGACAAGACCGGGGCGGAAATCTGACGTTGAAGGCATACACCCTTGGACGATGATGGGAAAATAGCGAAATGACAAGAAATATACTGATCCGGGGCCTGAATGTCAACCCGAAGACGCCGGAGTGACGCGGCCCCCGGAGTCTCCCCGGGCGGGAGTGCGAGGCATTGAGTATTGAGTGCGGAGTGACGATATTCCGTGGTACACAACGGGACCCTATTCATGCGAGAAGCTTCAATGCGGGGGGCCTTCTTGACCGCAGCGCCCGTGCTCCTCATTCTCCTCCTTCCGCTTCCGGGCTGCGTCCGGTCCGGCGGTGATCACGCCGTGCCGCCGGGTGGGAAGACCGCGCGCGTTCTTGCCGAACTGATCGAAACGGCGGCAAGAAACAGGGAGGCGGGGCGCGATCCCCGGGCCGCCGCGGCGGCGGCGGATTCCGTGCTGAAAAGCGAGTCCATGACCCGCGAGGAATTCCGTGCGGCGGTGCGCGCGCTCAACCGGGATGTGTCACGGTGGCGGCCGGTGAGTGAAGAGGCGTCGCGCGTGCTTGAAGGGAGGCTGGCCGCGCGGGACGGGACGCGCTGACGCTCACTCGAGCGTCGTGTCCGGATGCGCTTTTTTGACCGTGAAGGCGAACGTGCTCCCCTTTCCCACCTGGCTTTCGACCCATATCTGCCCGCCGTGAGCCTTCACGATCTCCCTGCAGATCCATAGTCCGAGTCCCGATCCCTTGATTTCCTTCGACTGCGGCGTGTCGACGCGAGAGAATTTCTGGAAGAGCTTCCCGATCTGATCCGCCGGGATCCCGATCCCCTCATCGGTCACCGCCACGACAAGCTGTTCGGAGGAATGGTGCGCCGCACGGATCGTCACCTTTCCCCCGGCGGGGGAATACTTCACCGCGTTCGACAGAAGGTTCTGAAGGACCTGCCGGAGCTTCGTCGGGTCCCCGCGCACGAACCCCACCCTCGGATCAAGTTCATACGTTACGGTGTGTCTGCCGGAGACCGTCACCATGGAGATCGTATCCTTGATGAGGCGCTCGATATTCACCATGTTGAAAAAGTAGTTGAGCTGCCCCGCCTCCATTTTCGTCATCGAGAGCGTGTCTTCTGCAAGCCGGATGAGCCTGTTGGCCTGATCCACGATCACCGTCAGGTATTCGCGCAGCCGCCGCCCGTCGACCGCATCCGGCCTCTTCAGGAGCGCGCTTGCGGCGAGCACGATGCTCGCCAGCGGCGAGCGGAAATCGTGCGAGACAATCCCGAGAAAATCCGACTTCATCCTGTCGAATTCGGTCAGTTTGGCGTTCGTCCGCTTGAGCCTGTCGTAGAGCTGCGCGTTCTTGATGGCGCTTCCGAGCTGATCGCAGAGCGTCTCCAGGACGATGGCGTCTGTTTCGTCAAACGCGTGCCGGCGTTCATCCTCGACGTTCAGCACCCCGACGATCTCGTGCTCCACGCGGATCGGAATCGACATCTCGGACCGGGTCTCCGTGTAGAAGTTTGCGCTGTACCGGGAATCCTCCTTCACATCCCCCGACATCACGCGCTCGTCGTGGGTGATCGACCATCCGACGATCCCCTCGCTGAATTTCTGCCTGTACCCCGCCGGCAGGAAGTCCGCATGCGTCCCGGAATGGGCGACGAGATAGGCCTCCTGCCGCGGGCGGTCGACGAGGAATATCGACACGTCGAAGAAACTGCACGTTTTGCGGATCGTCTCGGCGGCCGCGGAAAGGAGCTGGTCCAGCTCCAGCGTGGAGGTGAGGTCCTCGGCAAGCTCGTTCACAAGTTCGATCTGCGCGATGCGCCTCTGCGCGTCCTCGAACACGGCGTTGTGCAGCAGGGCGATGGCGACCTGCGTGGCCAGAAGCTGGGCGAGCACGATCTCATGCTCCCCGAACGCCCCCTCCGCCTCCGATGCGAACCCGAGCGTCCCGATCGTCTCGTCCCCGGTGCGCAGGGGGACAACGAGAAGCGAGCGCATCCCGGCGGATTTCAGGAACTCCTCCGGGAGCTGCTCCGCGGCGCCTTCCTGCGCTCCGGCGGGCTCGCCCGCAAATTCCGCAGGGTCGAGGCACAGGGGAGACTGGTTCATGATCACGGTCCCGGACACGCCGGCGCCCGCCGGGTGGCGCGTGCCGTCTTTCAGGCCGGATTCCCCCTGAGGCGAAAGGGCGATAACCGTGTATTCGGAGTGGAATGTGTTCAGCAGGCAAGCGAAGCAGACCCGGTGCTGGAGGATCCACCTGATTTCGTTCCTGAGCACGCGCAGGATCTCGTCGTTGCTCCGCGCGGCGTCGATCTGGAGCGCGATCTCATGGAGCGTGCTGACCCTCCCCGTGAAGCTGTCGGGAGGAACGATCGACGGGCCCTTGTCACCGGGGGCGAGCTCTCTTGCCGCCGCGTCCTCCGCGACGGGAGGGTCATCGGAACCGGGCTTATTCTGATCTGTCATGGTCGGGCATGAGGTGGAAATTCACGACAGTCTAGCGGACCTCTCCCAGGAGGACGGCCGTCTCCTTCCTTCGCTTCAGGTACGCAAGGACTCCCCCGGCCTGCCGTTCGGGAACGATGATGACGAGACCAATGCCGAGGTTGAATGTGCGGCGCATGTCTTCTTCAGGAACGTCTCCCTCACGCTGAATGAGCGTGAAGAGGGGCGGCCTTTCCCATGCGTCCCACCGGAGCGCAAGCGAGCGCCCGCGCGGGAGTATCCGCGCCGTGTTGCCGATGATCCCGCCCCCTGTGATGTGCGCGAGGCCGCGGATGTCAAACCTCGTCAGGAGAGGCCGCACCACGCCGAGATACGATCTGTGCACGGCGAGAAGCGCTTTACCGAGCGTCGTCCCGAGCTCGTCGACATGGTCGTCCGGAGAGTACTTCCCGAGGAGCGCTGCCCGGGCGAGCGAGTATCCGTTTGTGTGGAGGCCTGTCGATAAGAGTCCCAGGAGCACGTCCCCCTTCACAATGCGCCGGCCGTCGATGATCCGGTGTTTCTCGGCGACCCCGACAATCATTCCTGCAAGATCAAACTCGGCAGGTTCATAGAGGCCGGGCATCTCCGCGGTCTCCCCCCCGATGAGTGAACACCCGTTCTCCCGGCATGCTTTCGCGAAACCCCCGATCACCTGCGCCGCGCTGGCGACGTTCAGAGATCCCGTGGCGTAATAATCAAGAAAGAAAAGCGGACGCGCGCCGCAGACGAGTATGTCGTTGACGCAGTGGTTGACAAGGTCTTCCCCCACGGTGTCGTATTTCTTCATCATCCCGGCGACGAGAAGCTTCGTTCCGACACCGTCGACGCTCGAGACAAGGACAGGTGATTTCATCCCCCGGAACCGTGCGTCGAAGAACGCGCCGAAATGGCCTATATCCCCCAGAACCCCTTTCCGGAACGTCGAACGGACAGATTTTTTAATCTGCCTGACGAACCTCTCCCCCTCCGGTATATTAACCCCTGAACCGGCATATGTCAGTGTCACGGAAAAGCCCCTTTCGTCTGAAGCGTAAACATAATATTGAGGATTTTAACGAATTGCAACATATGTATGGTCGTTCGCATTTTTTTTCAGATTATTCAGATAGAGCTTGATAATCATGATCAGCGGGAGTACATTTCATACGTTAGGAGATCACCCGGCCACCACGTATGAAATCTGTTCGCTTTGGCGACGGCGAGTCCTTCCAGGTGGGAAAAATCCTCTGTCTTGGAAGGAATTACCCTGAACATGTAAAGGAAATGAAAGCGGAATCTTCGGCCATTCCCGTTGTGTTCTTAAAACCGTCGACGGCGATCATCGGGCCGGGGGAAAATATCGTTATACCGCCGAATTCAGGCGATGTGCATCACGAAGTGGAACTCGTCGTTGTGATCGGCCGGGATTGCCGGCAAGTTGCGTCCGACGACGCCATGGAGCATGTCGCCGGATACGCAGTCGGGCTCGACATGACGCTCCGCGACGTGCAGGCCGACGCAAAGAAACGCGGGCTCCCGTGGAGCGTGGCGAAGGGGTTCGATTCATCGGCGCCGCTCTCCGCGCCGGTGCGGCGGGCCCTGGTGAACGACCCGCACGCACTTCCGATCGAGCTGCGAGTCAACGGCACCGTCCGTCAGTCCTCGAACACGGCGCACATGATCCACCGCATCCCGGAGATCATCGCGTACTGTTCGACGGTTTTTACGCTCGAGCCGGGAGATCTGATCTTTACGGGTACGCCCGAAGGCGTGGGACGAGTCGTCCACGGGGACAGACTCGACGCATCGATCGCCGGGGTCGGTTCGCTCACCGTCGGAGTCACGTAAATGGCCCGAATCATTTCGGTCGCGCTCCCGAAGGGTGGAGTCGGCAAGACGACAACGGCGGTCAATCTCGCCGCGAGCCTTGCGGTGGCGGAACAGCGGACGCTCCTCATCGACATGGACACGTTCGGTGCATCAGCACTCTCGCTCGGATTCACCGAGGGGTCCATCCGCGCCGGACTGTACGAGGTCTTCAACTTCATCACCGGGATACAGAACGCCATCCACAGAACCGAGCTCAAGTTTCTCGATTTCATACCGGCCAACGTGCGGTCGATGCAGATGGAGGAACGGATCATCCGCGTGGCCGACAACCGGGGGATACTCCGGAACGCTCTCCGGAGCGTTGCACAGCAATACGACTACGTGATACTCGATTGCCCGCCGTTTCTGCGCGGTCTCTCCGCCAACGCGCTCACCGCTTCGGATTCCGTCCTCATCCCGATCAAGTCGGGGCATTTCGCTCTTGACGCCGTCGACAGGATGTTCAAGTACCTGGAATGGGTCAGGGAGGTGTCTCATAAGGCCATCGACGTCGAAGGAATACTCATCACGATGCACGAACCCAACACGCGCGTCACGGATATCACCGTCCGCGAGTTGAAAGCGAAATACGGAAAGCACATGCTCGCCACATCCATTCCGCGGAACACCGCGCTCTGCGAAGCGAGCTTCTACGGAAAACCCGCCATTCTGTACGACGTCAACTGCCGCGGCGCCGCCGCGTACCTCAAGCTCGCCCGGGAGATACTCGCGCGGAACGCCGGCCACCCCCCTGCGCTTCAGCCGACCGTGATCCAGCTCAGCCGTCAGGCGTAGAGGAATGGGTCCATGGACTGCCCTTCTCATTCTCTTCCTCCAGTCAGCGCCCGGACGGACAACGGACGCGCCTGCTGTCCCCCCTCCTGAGCAGGCGCACATCGCATGGAATGACTACGCGTGGCCGACGGAGGCGGGGAAGATCGTCACGTCCACGTTCGGCGAATACAGGAGCTCTCACTTTCATGCCGGCATCGACATCTCCAGCGGCGACATGCAGGGATACGGCGTCTTCGCATCGCGATCCGGGTACGTCTCCAGAATACGGATAAGCCCGACCGGGTACGGAAAAATTCTCTATATCCGCCACCCGGACGGATTCACAACGACATACGCCCATCTCGAGAGGTTCTCCCCCACACTCGACGCACGCGCCGCGGCCGAGCAGCAGAAGCTTGGCAGGTACCCGGTGGACATCGCCTGCGCCCCCGGGGAATTCCCGGTGCGCAAAGGGGACCTCGTTGCCCGCACAGGAGAAACCGGCGCGGCATCGCCCCACCTTCACTTCGAAATACGGGATCCGGCGGGGGATCCCGTCAATCCGTTTCTCGCCCCCCAGCTCCGCGTAAACGATGATATCCCCCCAACGATCACGCGGATCGCCGTTTCCCCCCTGAGCCCGGACGGGACCGTCGACGGAGCACAGGCGGCGCGGATCTACCGGGCGCGGACATCGCGCGGCACCACGCTCGCGCGCATAGTGCAGCCGATCGTGATCACGGGTGAAGCGGGTTTTGCTCTGGAATCGAAGGATAGAATGCCGGGCAGCAGGTTCAGGAACGGCGTGTACGCGCGAACGCTCGAGATCGACGGGAAGGAGGCGTACGCCGAGCGGCTCGATAAAACCCCGTGGAATGAGGCGCATGAGATAGAACTCTGCTATGAACGCGGGTTCTCCGGAGCGGGCCGGTTTGCGCGGCTCTACAAGGACTCACCGAACCATCTCCCGTTTTTCATCCCCCGCTCGCCCCGCGCGGGCACGATCGACTGCGCGGCGCTGCTCCCCGGTCCTCACACGTTCCGGATCGTGAGCGCCGATTTTCAGGGGAACAGCGCGGAGGTGAGCGGCACGTTTGTGGCAAGCCGGGTCCCCGCGGGGAGCGTCGAGCGCTCCGGTGACACGCTCTCCGTACGGCTGTTCACCCCCGCGGACGTCGGCCGCATTGAGGTCGCCGTGCAGGCCTTCCGGGGCGCCTGGACGGTACGCTCTCTGGGAGCTCCTCCCGGCGGGTTCCCGGGGACCTTCATCCTTCCCTGGAGCGCCGGCGAGATCGACGCCGTGTCTGTGACGCTGGAAAACCGGTGGGGAACACGTTCGCATCCGATCATCATCCCCCCACGCCGGCCGGAGGGGACACCCCCGGCGATTCACCTGTCGTACGAGGTGGGGGAGGAATTCGTCCGCGTACGGGTCACCGCGGACGGCATCCTCCCTTCCCCGCCCGCCGTGACCGTCCGGGAAGGTGCGAGCCAGAGCACTGTCGTCATGACGGCCGCCGGCCCGGTGGAATATGCGGGATGGTTTACGCCGCGCGAAGAATACAGGGGCGCCCGCCACATACTGGCTTCATGCTCATACGGCGGGGGGCGCTCCGCCGACTCATCCGCGGTCGATCTCGAGCCGGTGCTCCCCGGAACATCGGGGGCCGTGACATTCGACGGCGGAAACCTCTTCATACGCTACGACTCTCTTTCCGTTCTCAGGACGCTCTTCCTGCACGCCGAAAAGACCGCCGGGCCGGACGCCCCGGTCTACTCCCTCGGGCCTTCAGGGACCGTGCTCGGAAGCGGGCTGCTTGTCACAATCAGACCGGGACCGGGGAACGCGCACAGGGGATTGTTCGAGCGCACCGGGGGAAGCTGGCAGTTCGTCGGCGGCCGCGAGGGCGTGAACGACAGCGCGTGCACCGGGCGCGTGACCGGGAGGCTCGGAGAGGTGACGCTCATTGCCGACAGCACGCCCCCGGCGCTCGTGCGCATCTCGGTGGAGCGCCGCGCAGGGACCGGGACGGAGATCGCGGCAAGGTTCCGCGACGATCTCTCAGGCGTTGAATATGACGACCTAAAAATGTACATTGACGGAAACCTGGTGATACCGGAAATCGACGGCAGACGCCGCAGGGCGGTCTACCAGGCGCATGAAGTCCTCGGCCGCGGCCGGCACCGGCTGGCGGTGCATCTCGCGGACAGGATGGGTAATTCGGAAACGACCGAGCGGCAGTTCGTCCTTCCGTAGCATCCTCTCCCCCTTTTTTGTCACATCTCCCGGAGCCCCCGATTCTGCCCGATACAGAACAGACCCCCCCCGCACCTTCCAGGGCCTATTCCCCGCGGGATGTCGAATCAAAATGGTACGCCCTCTGGGAACGGTCGGGATTTTTTCACGCCCGGGTGAACGCGACCCGCCCGCCGTACACAATCGTCATCCCCCCGCCGAACGTGACGGGGGTCCTCCATATGGGACACATACTCAACAACACGATCCAGGACGTCCTCATCCGTTACAAACGCATGACCGGATCCGAAGCCTGCTGGATTCCCGGGATGGACCACGCCGGCATCGCGACGCAGCACGTCGTCGAGCGGTCCCTCCGGAAGGAGGGGAAAACGCGCCACGACCTCGGCCGCGGGGAATTCGTCCGGCGCGTGTGGGAGTGGAAAGAGCAGTACGGCGGCGTCATCGTCAGGCAGCTCAGGACGCTGGGTGCTTCCTGTGACTGGGATCGTGAGAAGTTTACGATGGACGAAACACTCTCCGCCGCCGTGCGCGAGGTGTTCGTGAGGCTGTACGAGGACGGGCTCATCTACCGCGGGAAGTACATCGTCAACTGGTGTCCTCACGATCACACGGCGATCAGCGACGATGAGGTCACCTACACCGAGCAGCAGGGCAAACTCTGGTACATCCGCTACCCGCTCCCCGGGGAGGAGGCGGGGTTCCTGACAGTCGCGACGACGAGGCCGGAGACGATGTTCGGTGACACCGCCGTCGCGGTCCACCCGGACGATGAACGTTATGCGCATCTCATCGGCCGGACGGCTGTCATTCCTCTCACAGCGAGGGAAATCCCGGTCATCGCCGATGAGGGAGTGGATCCTGCATTCGGGACCGGGGCGGTAAAGGTCACCCCCGCGCACGACCCGAACGACTTTCTCATCGGCCAGCGGCACGCGCTCGGGCAGATCACCATCTTCGATATCTCCGCCAGGCTGAACGACGAGGTCCCCCCCGCGTACCGGGGGATGGACAGGTACGACGCGCGCGAGCAGGTCATCGATGACCTTACCGCCCTGGGTCTCATTGAACGGACGGAGGACCACGCCAACAGGGTGGGCCGCTGCTACCGCTGCGACACGGTGATCGAACCGTACCTCTCCGACCAGTGGTTCGTCCGGATGAAGCCGCTGGCCTCCCCCGCGCTGGAGGCCGTCAGGAACGGCACGATCCGCTTCCACCCCGACCGGTGGACAAAAGTATACGAAAACTGGATGACGAACATCAGGGACTGGTGCATCTCACGCCAGCTCTGGTGGGGCCACCGGATCCCTGTCTGGTACTGCACCGCGGCGGAGAACAGAACGGAACGCTGCGACAGGCCGATCGTCAGCAGAATCACCCCCGCGTCGTGCCCGGGGTGCGGCGGGACGGACCTCAGGCAGGACGAGGACGTTCTTGATACGTGGTTCTCCTCATGGCTCTGGCCGTTTTCCGTCCACGACTGGCCGGCGCAGGATTCCACCGGGAAGGCGGAAGACCTCCGGTATTTCTACCCGACCGACACGCTCGTCACCGCCCCCGAGATCATATTCTTCTGGGTGGCGCGGATGATCATGGCGGGACTGAAATTCGGGCCGTCGTTCACGGGAAGCACCGACCAGACGAAGAACGTCCCGTTCCGCGACGTCTATTTTACGAGCATCGTGAGGGACACGCGCGGGAGGAAGATGTCCAAGTCGCTCGGGAACTCCCCCGAGCCCCTCGATCTTATCGCCGAGTACGGCGCCGATGCCGTCCGCTTCACGATCCTCGCGCTCGCTCCCGTCGGGCAGGATATCATCTATGCGAAAGAAAAGAACGAGCTCGGGCGGAACCTGGCGAACAAGATCTGGAATGCCGGCCGGTTTCTTCTCATGAACCGCGATCAGACCGGCGAAGCGCCGCGGAGCGGGCAGTTCACGACCGCGCACTCCGATCTCGCCGACCGGTGGATACTCTCGCGCCTTCATTCGACGCTCAGGGATGTGAAGGAATCGATCTCCCTCTTCGAATTCAACCGCGTCACGCGGCAGCTGTACGATTTCTTCTGGCACGACTACTGCGACTGGTACGTCGAGATGATCAAGTCCCGGCTGTACGGCGGGGAGCCGCTTCCGGTAAAGCAATCCGTCGTGACGCGCGCGCTCGACGTGTATGATGCCGCGCTCCGCCTCCTCCACCCCATCATGCCGTTTGTGACCGAGGAGCTGTGGCAGACGATACGGGCGCGGGACGCGGGCTCGACGATCATGCGTGCAACGATCCCCGAACCGGATGCCGCGTTCATCGACACGGCTGTGGAGCGGCAGATGGCATACGTTCAGGGGGTGATCGAGGCGGTCCGCACGATACGGGGGGAAATGTCGATCCCTCCTTCCCGGGAGATCACTCTTCTTATGACGGCGGGCCGCGCGCATCCGGCGGAAGAGGTCCGCAGGTACGAAGGGTACTTGTCCCGCCTGGCGAGGGTCACCTCCCTCTCCATTGTCGAGCCGGGGCTCCGGCACCCCTTCTCGGCAACCGCTGTTGTCGAGGGAGAGGAGATCTTTGTTCCGCTCGAGGGAGTCATCGATCTCGACAGGGAGCGCGCGCGCCTCCAGCGTGAAGTGGACAGGGTGACGGGAATGCTGAAGGGGATCGGGGCGAAACTCGGGAACCAGGCATTTACGGCAAACGCCCCTCCGGAGGTCGTCGCGAGAGAGAAGGAGAAACTGGCCGCATTCGAGTTGAACCTGGCAAAGCTCCAGCGGAACCTCGCCGGGCTCTCCTCCGCGCGGGAGACCTGAATGAGCACCGTGATGAACCGCGTGACGCCCGAGATCGCGGAGACACTCTCCCGCATATGCGGCGCGGCGCACGTTCTCGCCGGGAGGGAAACGCTCGAGGCATACGGACACGACGAGACCGAAGACCTTGTCTTCCTCCCCGACGTCGTGGTTCGCCCGGCGGACTCCCGGGAGATCGCGGAAGTGCTCCGGCTTGCCTCGGCCCGGGCCGTGGCGGTGACGCCGCGCGCGGGAGGGACGGGGCTTTCGGGCGGCGCCCTTCCGGTGTTCGGGGGGATCGTCCTCTCTCTGGAGAGACTCAACCGGATACTCGAGATCGATACGGCGGACCTCCAGGCGGTCGCCGAGGCCGGCGTCATCACCCAGGTGTTTCAGGAGGCAGTGGAGGAGAAGGGCCTTTACTATCCGCCGGATCCGGCGTCCCGCGGAAGCTGCACGCTGGGAGGGAATTTGGCGGAGTGCGCCGGAGGCCCCCGCGCGGTGAAATACGGCGTGACAAAGGACTACGTTCTGGGTATCGAAGCCGTCCTCCCCACGGGGGCGATCATCAACACGGGCGGCCGCGTGCTCAAGAACGTCTCGGGCTACAACCTGACTCAGCTCATCATCGGGAGCGAAGGAACGCTCGCGGTGATCACGAAGATCATATTCCGTCTCATCCCCCTCCCCTCACACCGCAGGGTCATACTTGTCCCCTTTTCCTCACTCGAAGCCGCGGCAGAATCCGTGTCGGGGATATTCCAGGCAGGGATCACCCCGTCCGCGCTCGAATTCATGGAGCGGGCGGCAGTCCGGGCGGCGGAGGAGAGGCAGGGGAAGAAGTTTCCCGGCGGAGAGGCAGAGGCACAGCTTCTCGTCGAGGTGGACGGGAACAGCGAAGACGCACTGGACGCCGATATAGAAGCCATCGCCGGCGTTGTCGCGAAGCACGGCGCGGGAGACGCGCTTCTTGCCGATGACAGTCAGAAGGTCGCGGACGTCTGGGCGCTCCGACGTGGGATCGGGGAAGCGGTGAAGTCGATCTCGGCGTACCGGGAGGAAGACACGGTCGTTCCCCGCTCCCGTCTTCCCCTCCTCGTGAAGGGGGTGAAAGAGATCTGTTCACGGTACGGGATACTGTCGATCTGCTACGGGCACGCGGGGGACGGCAATGTTCACGTGAACCTCCTCAAAGGCAAACTCGCCGACGCAAAGTGGGACGCCGGGATCGAGCCGGCGGTGGAGGAGATATTCCGCCTGACGGTCTCGCTGGAGGGAACGATCTCCGGTGAGCACGGGATCGGCTATACGCAGCGCGGGTATCTCCCGATTGCGCTCTCTGAAACGGAAATCGGGCTCATGAAAGCCGTCAAGCAGGCATTTGATCCCACCGGGATACTCAACCCGGGGAAGGTTTTCCTCTGATTTGTATTTTCCCCGGTTGTCGCTATATTCCCAGAGGGCACGGAAACCGTCACACTCGATGACACCATGGACCGGGCAACGATCGACCGGATGATTGACGAGATACTGGCGGAGAAGCTGAAGGGAAGGGTCCGCCCGCACCATGAATGCTGCAGGGACGGAATCTGCGCGGACAACCTGTGCGTCGTCCACAACAAGGCAGGGGTCCGTGCCATCGTCGCGTACGGCGCCTCGCGTGTTTCCGCCGGCGTGGGGGTCGACGCCGCAGGGGGAGTCGAGCCCGATCTTGCGGCACTGATCGACCACACGCTTCTCAGGCCTGATGCTACCGTCCGCGAAATCGAAACGCTCTGCGCGGAAGCGCTGAAATTTTCATTCGCGAGCGTCTGCATCAATCCCGGGTACGTCCCCCTCTGCGCCCGGCTCTGCAGGGGGAGCGGCGTGAAAGTCTGCACCGTGATCGGGTTTCCGCTCGGAGCCACGTCCACATCATCCAAAGCGTTTGAAACTGAGCAGGCCATCAGGGACGGCGCGCGGGAGGTCGACATGGTAATCAACGTCGGAATGCTCAAGTCGGGTGATCACGCCTACGTCGAATCGGACATAGCGGCCGTGACCGTCGTTGCGCGGCGCGCGCACGTCCTCAGCAAGGTGATTATCGAAACGGGACTGCTCAGCGACGAAGAAAAAATCAAGGCCTGCGTCCTCGCCAAACGCGCGGGGGCCGATTTCGTCAAGACCTCGACCGGTTTTGCAAAAGGCGGAGCGACTGCGGGCGACGTTGCTCTCATGAGGCGGGTGGTCGGGAGCGCGATGGGGGTCAAGGCGTCGGGAGGCGTGAGAAGCCGCGAAGACGCCCTCGCGATGGTCGCCTCCGGAGCGGACCGGATCGGCGCAAGCGCGAGCGTAAAAATCGTCAGCGGCGACGCCGCATCGCCTCCGAAAGGCTCACGGTGAGGGTCTCCCCCCTTGTCATGGTTGCATCGGCGCTCACAGTGATCCTTCCGGGCTGCGGGTCGACCGAAGAACAGGCCGTGCCGCGCACGCCCGCGAGCCCGGCGCCGCATACCGAGCGGCCGGAGGGGATGCAATTCCGGACCCAGGCGGATACCGTGACGGCGCTGCACCCTGCGGAAACAGGGACTGTCGGCGCGCCGGGGAAAACCGCGCAGGTCAGGTTCATGGTTCAGATCGGCGCGTTTAAGGATCCGAAGCACGCCAGCGGAGTTCAGGCCGCCGCCCGCAAGCGGTACAGGATGCCCGTGCTGAATGATTACCTCGCGGGAGCCGGGCTCTACCAGATACGCATCGGATTCTTCGAATCGCGCGAGAACGCCCGCACCTTCCAGCAACAGATGAAGCGCGAGTACCCGTCCGAATACGGAGATTCATGGATCGTCCAGCTCAAACGCCAGTGAACATGACAAAAGCAGCGATACTGATCCTCCCTGCGGCTCTCCTCTGCTCCTGCGGCACCGGGAGAGAGCCCACGCGCGAGTCGACAGGGCAGGATCCCCTGGCGCGCTATGAGTCGGATTTCCGCCCGTCGGATCACGATACGCTTCCGGCCGTACCCGCGCCCGCGGGGAGATCGCAGACAAGCCCGGGGAGTGACAACGGAGGGGGGCCGCCTCCTGCGGGGGGAGAGGGAGATCTCGTCCCCGGATTCCGCGTCCAGATTTTTTCCACAACCGACATCGACGCGGCGAAGGCAAAAAAGGAGGAGGCCGAATCGGATTTTCCGACGGAGTGGTTTTACCTCCAGTACGATCCTCCGACGTACAAGATCCGCGGGGGGAATTTCATACAGCGGTATGAAGCGGAGAGGTTTATCAGGCTCGCCGTTGAGAAGGGATTTACGGACTCCTGGGCAGTTCCTGAAAAGGTCTACAGGCAGCCGCCGCCGCCCGGGCGCACCGCTGCGCCGCAGTGACCGGACCGCAGAGCCTCACCTGAATTTCACGAGCACTCCTTCGACCCCCCAGCGCGCCCTCACCCGGATCGTGTCGGGATAGACCGTGAACCTGTCCGAGGGATGAAACGGCGCGGGTCGCCCGAACGCATAGACCCCCTTCCCCGCCGAATCCCTGAACGCGCTTATCGTATACTTCCCCTCCGGGAGTTCCTCGAGCGCGAACGGTCCGGGAGACCCGAGCCGGACAGTGGAGGAGCGTGGGGGAACGAGGTTGATGCTCGATGCCGTCAGCACGATCTCCCCTTTCCCGTTCTTTGGGTCACGCACGACGCCGGCGATGCTCCCCGTCCCCCGCAGATCGACGGTCTGGAAACGAAACCTGAACGTCGAGTCCCTGTATGTCCTTCCCGTGAGGCTCCTGACGGAGTCCATCGCGACGCGGAGCGTGTACCATGCATTCGAACGGAGCGGCCCGCGCGGGATGAGCGCGAACGACGCAGGTCCGGTCCATGCGAGCCCGGCGGGGACCGGCCGCCCGGCGCTGTCGGTAAGTCCGGCTGCCGTTCCCCTGAGTGCGAACGGGATCACAGGATCGTTGAACCGTACTTCGATTGCCGAGTCGAGGGGAACGGCGCGAACGCTGTCTTTCATGTTCCAGACGCTGATGGATGGCCTGAGCGTATCCGGCGCAAGCGTCCCCTCGAACGTCTCACCGCGCGCGCTGCTGTCGATCAGGTTTCCCGCAATGTCCGCCACCCCCCGTACCGTGATGCGGTACACCGCCGGACTGTCGAGAGGCGCATCCGTGAACACTTTCACAATCGAAGGCTGGAACCTGTCGCGCTCGACAAGACGGAGCGGCACCGCCCGGGCCGTTAACGTGTCCACCACCGTGAACGTGCCTCGTGTGAACGACGCGGAATCCAGCGGCTCGCTGAACCGCACCGCGATCCTGCGCCGGTCCGAGACCTTCACACCCGCAATGAACGGGCGCGTTGTATCCTCTTTCGAAAGCCTGTACCAGAGATCGTTCACGACGGGCTCCCCCCGGGTGAGCGTGAGATCTCCCTGTGCCACGCCGTACTCGTCGATCTCCCTGTCATAGAGAAGGTTGTGATACTCATCCCTGACCGCAAACACCCTGTAGGGACCGAATGCGAGGTGCGCCAGCGAGAACATGCCGTCCTTCCCTGTCTGCGTGATGTAGTCGGGCTTCATCCGGGAGGGGTCGAGCGTATCGGGAAGAAGCCCCGCGAGCCGGTACGCAAATATCAGAACCCCTTCAGGCTTATCATCAAACACCCTCCCGTTAATATACCCCCTGTCGATGGAATCCCCGGTGGAAAATGCGAGTGCGAACGAGGAAGCCATCCGGTTCCGTTCACGCAGGTCCGCGACATCAGTCCCTACATTGACGACATACGTCGTGTTTTCCCTTAATTTCCCTTTGAATGTGAAACTCACCTTTTTCCCGCTCCAGTCGTACGCAAGCTCCCCCAGGGGGGGGGAGATGAATATCGATTCCTCCGCGCTCCGGTGGTCGACGTATTTGCTGAATTCGAGCGTGATCACGGAGGGGCTCACGTGCGTTGCGCCGCTGTCGGGGCTCGTCCGGACGATGGCCGGAGGGACGACGTCCCTCGGTCCCCCCTCGGGAGGGACCTGTCCCGCGCACGCGGCGAAGAGGGCGGCGAGCGCCGCGGCGGCAGGGACACGGAAAATCATGTTCAGATCTGGAACCATTGTCGGTCCGGTTTCGTTCTACTCTGTGAATGCCGCTCAGGGCTGTTCGGAATCTGCCTGATGGAACGGGGTACCCGGGTGTGTGGTTGGCTGTGACGCGTCGCTGGTGGGTGGTGACGTTGATGGCAAACCCGGGCTACCCCTTTTTTTATGAATCCGCTAGAACGACCGCTGCTCCCCTCTGTGGGCGGCGCGCGCCCTTCTCCCCCGTTTGTATATCCCCACGTAGTGAAGATGTTCCCCGTACGTCCGGGAGAACCAGTGTCCCCCCCTGCCGTTCGCGACGAAGAACAGGTATCCATTCCCCTGGGGATAGAGCGCCGCAATCAGTGACGCCCTCCCCGGGTTGTCGACAGGGCCGGGGGGAAGACCGGCATGAAGGTAGGTGTTGTACGGCGTATCGGACTTCAGGTCCGCGTATGTGAGCCTCCGGGGTCCGTCCTCCAGCACATACTGGATCGTCGGGTCCGCTTCAAGCCTCATCCCCTTCCTGATCCGGTTATGATACACCCCCGAGATTATCGCACGTTCCTCATCGAGCACCGCCTCCCCCTCGACGATGGAAGCGAACGTCACCGCCTGATGAACGTTCCATCCGAAATCACTGCACCTGGCTCTGAGCGAGTCCGTGAAGAACCGCTGAAACGCCTCCACCTGCCGCCGTACGATATCGCGCTCGTCCTGTTCCCAGAAGAAATCGTACGTGTCAGGAAGCAGATACCCCTCGAGGGAAGGTTCGTCGACTCCCAGCGAGCGGGCATGCGCCGGGTCGAATGCCAGGCGGGCGTAGCGTGACGAATCGATGCCGAGCGCCCTGGCAAATATCCTCGCCTGCGCGCGTACCCGGAGCCCCTCGGGGACGGTGACCTGTATGAGCTGATTCCCCTTCCCGGAGCGAAGAATGACGAAGAGCTCCGCGTTTGAGATGCCGCTCCTGAACGCGTATTTCCCAACCTTCACCTTCTCGGACCCACCCAGCATCCGCGCGACGACAATGAAGAGTGACCGGTTCCGGATGATCCCCTTCAATTCAAGCGAGTCTGCAACGGCGCCGAACGTCTCCCCCCTGGATACGAACACGACCCTTTCTCCCCCTCCGGGGAACACATTCGCCCCGAAAAATATCCAGAGAAGTCCTCCCCCGGAAAAGAGCAACACGAGAACGAGGGAAGCAAGAATCCAACGGACCGATTTCCCCATGCGCTCCATCATCGAACAACGCCCTCCGGTGCGCGGCTCCGCCCACCCGCACGTGAGGCCCCGGTGGAGGCTGTGTCAGGCTTCGCATTTGCATGGAGAGTTTCGAGCTCGAGGCGGGCGAGGGAAAGGGTGGGCTGGATCGACAGGGCCCTGGTGAGAGACGCCTCCGCCTCCGTCTTCCTCCCCGATGCGAGGAGAGCCAGCCCGAGGTATAAATGGAGCCGCGAGGAAAAGGGATCCATCCGGAGCGCAGACGTGAAGAGGGAAACAGCGGGACCCGGATTCCTGCTCGCAAGATACGAGAGCCCGATCTGTTCGATCCTGGAAACGTCACCGGGGACGACGTGCACACGGGAGGGATCGAACGCGAAAACTTCCATGATCTCCGGATGCGATTCGTCTGTCTGGAACACCGGATTGACATTCACGATTTCGAACCAGTTGCGGAGGACCGCAATATGCGTCACCCTCTCCCGCACGAGAAACGCCACGAGTGAATCCAGGCTGTGCAGGTTCGGGATCATCTGCGGGGAAACGAGTCCCACCATGTCGACAACCCTGCGTCCGGAATAGAAACCGATTGCGCCAATGTCGTGTGTGGCGACGACGGCCCCGACGGGGAGGTTGCCATGCATCCAGTGAGCCGCTTTTACCTGGCGATCGCTGATGTACCTGCACTGCCCGGCATACCTCCTGCCGATTTCCCCCCCGGCTACGGCGAACTGGACAGCCGGGATCAGCGTCAACAGGGCTGCAAGACCCGTCCACCACCGGAGGCGGTTACCGGCGCCACGCTTCCGCCGGAGGAACTCAACGGTGACGGAAGCGCCCAGCACCCCCAGCATCAGGAGCGGGGGGATCACCGGCATCATGTAGCGCCCCTCCTGATAGAGGTACGGAAGCTCTTTCCAGTAAGCCAGAAACATCGCGATGATCCAGCACAGAATCAGAAACCCCTCCAGGCGTTCACCTTTGAATAGGCCCCGGACAGACGCCGCGGCCCCAATGAGTGCCAGAGAGGCGATGACAGTCATGTGACCACCGCTCAGGAAGGCAAAGACCTCTGCAGGGAATCCGGTGTTGCCGCCGCCGTAATACGCGGTCTTCCCCGCGAATGTGTTGGGAAATGGGGCGCCGGAAAGCGAATAATTAAAGCCGAGGTAGGCCCCGGCGAAAAGGAGGAATATGCCGGCCGGCACACGGAAGGCGAGCCAGAGCCTCCGGATTTCCCCCCGTTGAGGTGATTCTTCGTGCTCCGGCCGGTCGAGGTAAGCCAGATACACCCCGCCCGCGCCGAGGATTCCGGCGAGGAGCACCCCTTCAGGCCGGATCCAGAGAAGCGCGCCCAGGCTGACGGCCAGCCACCGCCACGAACGCAGGGCAAAAAAATAGAGCGAGGCAAGGATCCCCGCGATGAAGAGCGTCGTCTCCATCCCCGAAAGGGCCGCCCACGCCATCCGGGGCTCCAGGAGAAAGAGGAGAAGCCCCGAAAGTGAGAGCAGGGGGCGACGGGGAAGGAAACGCCTGAGGAGAAGCAGGAAGAACGCCGAAGAGGCGGCGAAAAACGCTATGCCCAATGCATAACTCAGGAACATTTCGTTGGACGTTACAAAAAACCCGGCTCCGAGTATGAGCGTGTACAGGGGAGAGGTGGACCCTGCAGTCACCATCTCACTCCGGAAATAGGAGAACGAACCGAACTCGCGGAGGTTGCGGGCGAACTGAAGGTGGATCCACGGGTCATCAAGGGGGAAGCCGGGTCCCCCGTTTGTCTTGATTGCAGACCAGAGAACATAACAGACTCTTGCGGTTCCGAGCGCGATGGCGAGAATCGCGAGGGCGAGCTCATACTGCGGCGTCAGTCGCATACGGCGTTTCATCGGGCATCTTTGCCGGGATGCGCCATCATGAAGGTCATCGTCGTTAGTCCCATGAGCGTAAGCAAGAATCCGATCATCATGCTCCCCGGGCGGAAACGGAACCTGACCGCGTGAGACCCGGCCGGTACGGGGACGGCGCGGAGCGTATGATCGGCCCTGAGGAGCGGAGCAGGAGCCCCGTCTACCTCCGCTTCCCATCCGGGGTAATAGGTGTCAGACAGCAGAAGCAATGCCGGCGCCGACGCGCGCACCCGGAGAATCACTTCGTTTCTCCTGTACGAAGTGATATCCGCCGAACCCTGAATTGAATCGTGCGGGACGATCCCCGGATCCTCGAATAGTATTGCTTCGCGCGCCGGCTGAAAACCCGCCCCCGCCAGGAGGGAGAGGGACTCCGCGTCGTTCCCTGCAATCCGATACGAGCCCACGACGAAAGCCCTGGGGAGGACGTCCGGGTTATCATAGATCCTCACCTGCCCGACGATGCCTCGCGGGCTGAACCCCTCACCCAGTATCGGGAGAGGGCTCAATATTGTTTTCACATTATGGAGACTGAGAAGTTTCTTGAACGGCGGTATAACGTGGAAGTACCCCCCGGCAGGACGGGAAAGTGGGGTGAAGAGCCCGGGGCTGTTTTGATCGCCCCACATTTCGACGTCCGGTGCGGGTGTGAGCTGGGCGTAGCCGTTCGGCGTTGAATAGCCGTACAGCACGTTGAGGTTCGGCTGGAGATATTCCCGCTGATCAATGAACGGCGTCAGGCTTCCTTCCCAGCCCCCGGCCCGCTGATACGCGTCCATATGCGCCTGCTCGGCGCCGAGCGTGAACACCCTGAAGGACGCGGAATCCGCCCGAAGCATGACGGCCGTGCGCGGCGGCGATCTCCACTTCTCGAGAGAGACAATGGCGTTCTGCCTGAGCTGGAAGAAGAGCAGGTCCGCAACGGCGATGCACAACACACCCCATCCGACGGCGGAAGTCAGCATGTATACCGCCCGTCCTCCTTTGCCGGAGGTGACGCCGGAGAGGATGCTGTTCAGGCCGATCCCTCCCATCACCGCGAGCGCGGCATCCACGATGAAGAGCATGCGGCTGGGAAAGCGGAAGTATTTCATATACGGCACAACCCGGAACGCAACAGCGAAGACCGGCGTGTTGGCTCCGAGCACCAGAAGAAACGCAGCCAGGCCCGCCAGCGCGAAGAACCGGACATGCCACGAGGTGCGCTCCCGGAAAAGCGCTATCCCGCACAGCAGGATCGTGATGAACCCCACGTATCCGTAGTCTTCCCAGAATATCCCGTTCCCACCGTACGTTGCGCGGCCGGGCTCCCCCAGAACGGGCGGATAAAGGAAGCTCCAGACGAGCCGGGTATCGTACGGGAATTCTGAGGCAAACGAGAACGTCACACCCCCCTCCCTCTGCGAGTGCTGAACGAGCTCATATGTCGGGACGATCTGCACCGCGCTTATCAGAACTCCTCCCGCCATTGCGGCGAGGAACCAGAGGGGGAGCCCGTCGCGGATCAGCACGCGCACCGAACGGCGTTCATTCCTGCCGGCACGCCACAGGCGAGAGAGCCTGGCGGCATAGTACGCGGCGTATGCCAGCGCAGAATAGTAGGCGATCTGTATATGACCCGAAAGGACCTGGAGCGCGAACACAACGCCGAGCAGGAGGAGAGCCCGAACCCTCCCGCGCCGTCCTCCGACGGAGGAGTCGCGGAACGCCCGTTCGATGGCGAGGAGCCCAAGGGGGAACCAGCACGCACTGTTCACCATGCTCAGGTGCTTGAAGTGCGAGACCATGAACCCGCTGTAGGCGAACGCGAACCCCGCGAGAAGCGCGCCGTGAAGCCCGGCGCCGATTTCTTTCGCATACAGGTACATGCCGAGGCCGGCGGTAAACACGGTCAGGAGTACGACGGCGTTGAGCGCGACGTACGGATCGAAGAGCCAGAAGAGAATCAGGTTGGGAGGATAGCAGATTCCCGATTCGGCGCGCGCGAGAAGCGGAAATCCTCCGTACACGTTCGGATACCAGAGTGGAAGTTCCCCGGCTTTGAGGGCCTGACCCATGGAGAACCTGTACGGGAACCCGTCGTTCATGATGTCACTGGTGAAGACGTCGTCAGTGATGAGGACCCCCCGCATCGTCGAGAGTTTCCAGTATGAGCCTGCAATGACGAGGGCGATGAGCGCAATCGCGACGATTGTTTCGCGGGGCGCCCGGGAGGCTCTCTTCATGAAACAGTCTCCGCGATCCGGAGCCGTGCAAGCGGGGGGACGTCAAACGGGGAGGTCATCCCGCGGGCGATGCGCATCGAGCCGACGTACGCGATCATCGCGCCGTTGTCCATGCAGTACTCCAGCCGGGGCGTATACACGTTCAGCCCCCGTTTCCCGGCCTCCTCTCTCAGCGTCCGTCTGAGCAGAGAGTTCGCCGATACGCCGCCGGCAAGGGCAATATCCCGGACGCCGGTCCGCCGTGCGGCCTCCAGCGCCCTGGCGACGAGAACGTCCACCACTGCTGCCTGAAAACTGGCGCATATGTCCGCAAGGCGCTGCCCGGCGGCGCGGGCTTTCGCGGCGCCCGGTTCACCGAGCCCTTCCCTGCGGAGGAAATAGAGAACGGAAGTTTTGATGCCGCTGAAGCTGAAGTCGAGCGTCGATTCGCCGGGGAACGACCGGGGAAACGCGATCGCCGAAGGGTCCCCCAGCGAGGCAAGCCTGTCGATGACCGCACCTCCGGGGTACCCGAGTCCGAGCATCTTCGCCACTTTGTCGAACGCTTCCCCCGCGGCGTCGTCGAGCGTCTCTCCCAGGAGCACGTGCGTGAAGGGAGCCTTCACATGAACGAGAAGCGTGTGGCCGCCCGAAACAATGAGTGCGACGAACGGGTACGCGGGGGAAGGATCCTCCAGGAACACGGAATAGAGGTGCCCCTCCATGTGGTTGACCGCGGTGAACGGTATGCCGAGACCGAATGCGAGCGCTTTGCCGAAACTGAGTCCGACAAGGAGCGCGCCGACCAGTCCGGGTCCCTGCGTCGCGGCGATCCCTCCGAGATCCTCCTTCCGGACTCCCGCGCCCGCGAGGGCTTCCTCCACGACCTGTATGATCAGCCGCTGGTGCGCGCGCGAGGCAAGCTCCGGCACGACCCCCCCGTACCTGGCGTGGATGAGCTGCGACGAGATCACGTTCGAGGCGACACTGCCGCGGACGAGGAGGGCCGCCGAGGTTTCATCGCACGAGGTCTCAATGCCGAGCACGGTTATGTTTTCGCGCGTGACGCTCATTTTCTCATTGTACGGAAGAGCGGCCTGAATTTCAATACGGTGTTGCGCACGACTGTTTTTTTCACTATCTTGATGGCCTCAATTCTCATGATTGGACGCCAGTATGGCAAAGGTGTGTGACATCTGCGGCAAGAAGCCGGTCACCGGCAATAACATAAGCCATGCCCACAATCTCACGCGGCGGCGCTGGGAGCCCAACCTCCAGAACGTCCGCGCGAAGATCGACGGCCGCACGAAGCGCCTCCGGGTGTGCACGACGTGCATCAAATCGAACAGGGTGTTGAAGGTCGCGTAACACCCCGCAAGGGGAATCCATCCCCTCAATGCCCGCCGGATCGACCCCCAGGAACCGCCCGATGTGCCGGTGCTGCGCATTGACCCACCGCAGGAAACCCCTGTATGGCAAGGCTTGAAATACAGCTCACGCTCCCCAACCAGCTTACGCTTCTTCGGATCATCCTCACCCCGGTGTTCGTCCTGCTCCTGATGTCGGGTTCCCCGCTGTACATGCAGCTCTCCCTCGTCGTCTTTGTCATCGCGGCGCTGACGGACTGGTACGACGGCTGGATCGCCAGGAAAATGGGACACAGCTCGAGGTGGGGAAAGTTCCTCGACCCGCTCGCCGACAAGATACTCTCCTCCGCCGCCCTTCTCACGTTCGTCGGGCTGAACCTCGTCGACGGATGGATGGTCTGGATCGTCATCGCGCGTGACTTTCTGATCACCGGACTCCGGAGCTACGCCGAGTACCTCGACAGGCCCATCGTGACGACGAAGGGGGCCCAGGCGAAGACGTTCGGCCAGTTCGTGGTCATCTATTATATCCTTATCCTCCACGTCGCGCGGAGCGTCCCCCCCGTGTACCAGGAGTTCGGCCCCACAATCGACGCGCTCATGCATCCGAAGGTCCTTTTCGGCATGATGCTCCTCGTCACGCTCTCTACCGCGGGGACGGGGATCGCCTACGTGTTCGACAACAGAAAGGTTCTGCGCGAGCTCTATGAACGGATCCGTCCGGCAACCTGAGTCCCCGGCCGGAGGGCGCGTCCCGTTTGCAGTCCGGTGTATCGCCACGGGATTCTTCTCTGGATACATTCCGTGGGCATCCGGCACATTCGGATCGATCGTCGGCCTCCTGCTGCTTCTGATTCCCGGGGCAGCCTCCCCCCCCGTCCTTCCTCTTCTCATCGTGTGCGGATTCGGCATCGGCGTCTACACGTCCGCCCGCGTCGCGGAGGCGGAGGGGAACGCGCTGACGCGCACCGCCGCTGCGGCCAAGGCGATGTTCCAGCCCGGCGATCACGCGCAGGCCGACCCGTCTATCGTCGTCATCGACGAGATCGTCGGCATGTGGATCTCGCTCGCCGGCATCGCGATCGCACCCTCCGGGTGCATCACGGCGTTCATCCTCTTCCGGCTGTTCGACGTCCTGAAGCCCGAGCCGGCCAGGTCGCTCGAACGGCTTCCCGGGGGGTGGGGGATCATGCTCGACGACGTCGTCGCCGGTGCATACGCGAACATCGGGACCAGGGGAATCCTGTTTCTCTGGGCGCTCGTCGCGGGGGGGGATGGGATAACATGAACGCGCAGATA
>Ga0182021_10001229_pt1 | contig 29204 bp, 33 predicted proteins | sample 612E3MmetaG_FD_120493 | JGI IMG/M metagenome (GOLD analysis project Ga0182021, IMG submission 120493) | Permafrost microbial communities from Stordalen Mire, Sweden - 612E3M metaG (Illumina Assembly) | ecosystem: Environmental > Terrestrial > Soil > Wetlands > Permafrost | place: Sweden...
GGTGGAGATCCTGATCGATCCGTTGGCCTTGAAGGTTCCTTACAACCTGATCGACAATTCCATGCGCCATGGCGAGCATGTCAACCGCATCAAGATGAGCGCTGAGCAGGCAGGGGACGCGATGGTCATCGTTTACGAGGACAACGGCGTCGGCATTGCTCCCGAGGACAAGGAACAGATATTTAAAAAAGGCCACGGCAAGAACACTGGCCTGGGTTTGTTCCTGATCCGTGAGGTCCTCGCCATCACCGGAACCACGATCAGAGAGTGCGGCCATCAGGGGCACGGCGCCCGGTTCGAGATCATCGTGCCCCCTGGTGGTTGGCGTCGGGCCATCCTCGATTGATCGATAACTTATTCCTTCAGATAAAATAAGGTCGACCTAGACCGTTATGGATGCCGGATGCCGTTGTCTTTTTGGTCTTCGATCTACATTCCCAATGCCTTCCTCTTGGCTTCGATGTGGTCGGACATGAGGGCCGCCGCGTTCTTTGGGTTAGGCTCCACCCAGAACTTGGCATGGACCAGTCCTTCGACCTCTTCCGTTAACGTCTTGATCACGTTGGGGCTTCCGCCAATGTGAGGCATCACTCCAAGGCAGACGCTCACCCCGCTTCCGACGAAATAGCTGCCTATGGCGACCGCCTTGGGTGAGTACCATTCTGGGGCGGCACCCACCACAGGCAGCTGATCGATCCGCACACCCGCCGTTCTGGCAAGCTCCGCGACCAGAGTTAGTATCCTGCTGTTGTCCACGCACGATCCCATGTGCAGAACCGGCGGAATGCCCAGGGAACCGCAGACCTCTTTCAGCCCCGGTCCGGCCTGGTCGATGGATTTCGGCTGTAAAAGGCCGGCCTTGGCGCAGGCTATGGAAGAACAGCCTGTCTCGACGCACAATATGTCGCGTTTGATGAGTTCCTTTGCTAGCGTCACATGTCCATAATCCTGCTTGATCCTGGGGTTATTGCATCCCACGATTCCAGCGCATCCTCTTATCTTTCCTGAGACCACTGCATCCAGCAACGGTTTGAGGCTTCCGCCCAACGCCTTTCTTATTGACTCCACCGAGAAGCCTACCATGGCATCGACCGGTGCATCAGGTATGAGTACGCGCTCTTTCACGCGGTTGGGGTAGTTGTCGATGGCGGCGTCCACTATCTTTTTAGATTGCTCAAAGGCATTCTCGGGAGTGATCTCAACGAAATAGCTACCCTGGATGACCGCCTTTGGCGACGTGGAGAACAGCATCGTGTGATAGCATGAAGCGGTATTTGCCAGCGTCGGGAAAATACATTGATAGTCGACGACCATCGCCTCTAGCGCCCCTGTTGTTATGACCATTTCCTGGTCCAAATGGTTGCCTGCCTGGGGTATCCCCTTGCGCATGAGCAGCTCGTTCCCGGTACAGCACAGCCCGACCAGGTTGATTCCGTTGGCGCCCACAGCTTTTGCCCTGGCGATGGCCTCGGGCGTGCTCGCTACCCTCACGATCATCTCTGAAAGGATAGGATTGTGACCATGCAGTGAGATGTTCACCTGGTCATGTTTAAGAACCCCGAGATTGACCTTGGAACTTTTTATCGTTGGGGTACCGAAGAGAACGTCCGATATCTCCGTCCCCATCATCGAGCCGCCCCAGCCATCGCCCATCGAGGCCCGCAATCCCTGCATTAGGAAACCCGTATAGTCGGCCCCGACGCCCATATGGACCCGGTGCATAGCCTCCACGATCTCACGATCTATGCTCCGAGGTAGGATCCCCAATGCCTTCCAGAGCTCTACGCATGCCTCCGGAGCCCTTTTCGGCATCTGCATCTCCCCTTTTATGGTGCCGAATTCTTCCAACATGGCCAGCGCTAATTTTTCCGCCTTCATGTTCACCGGATCGGCCGCAGGCAGTCGATACTCGGCGGCCAGGAGGTTCAGCTTATCCTCGTCCTTGACAGCGTATCCGGGTGCTTTTCCTCTGGCGGCCTTCAGCAATGTCTCGACCACTTCCCTACCGTGGTCTGAGTGGGAGGCTGCCCCGGTCGCTATGGTATCCAGAAGGTTTCGGGCCACCATCAGGTCGGCATCGGCTCCACATACACCACGGGTTCTATCTCCACCCATGAGCCGACATGGGCCCATGGAGCAACGTTGACAGGATATACCATCTGTGCAGAACTTGCATTGCGGTTGTTGCCTTTCGAACCTATCCCAAACGGTGTCGGTTCCTTCCTTCATCGTTTTTCTCAGGACGTCTTGGGTCGATTTGTCCAATGCCCTTTCTTGGACCTTTTCTTCGATCTCGTCAGGCTTGAACTTTTTGATCGGGACTCTCAGGCATGCTACAGAAGCTTTCTCGGGCAGGTCGTCGCTCATTGAAATTCCACCGGTTCCACCGATTTTCCGATGGATAATTCTACACATCCCGGACCTTATATTGTTTTGCCCAACAGGATAGGCATTAAATGACGGGTCCAGACTATCAGGGAAATATCCATATTCAGATCGAAACCGTGAAAAGGTAACAGTATTTCGTTTGACCAGGCCACATTATAATAATATTCATGCTATTGGCCGTTCCAACCATGGTGAACTGAGATGGATTTCACAGTGAAATTGTCAGGGTGGGAGAAAACGAAGGAGGTCCTTCGGATCGCTTACACGTTGCCTTTTGTGCTGTCTTCTGTCGTAGGAGTGGTGTTCGCCCTCACATTGAAACAGGAGTGGCCTATCGCCATCCTCATTCCGTTGGACGTCTTCGTTCTAGCACTATTCGTAAATTTTTCCAATGACTATTACGACCACAAGAGCGGCGTGGACAAATTGCGCTTCTCATATGACGAAGACCCGCAGCTACGAGCCCGGATCGCGGAGCTATTCAACCAGAAGGTCTTCTGGTCTGGCAACTCTCTAGATCGGGGAATAATCAGCGATCGGCAGGGCAAGATCCTTATTGCACTCCTCGGTTCGATAGCAATTATCATTTCCATACCGATAATATTATACGGCGGGATGCTGGTCATCATTCTCGGGCTGATTTCGCTCGCCCTGGCCTACTTCTATACCGCACCGCCATTGAACCTCGGCGCAAGGGGCCTGGGGGAGATTGACGTATTCCTTTCGTTCACCATGATGTCCTTCTTCTCATACTACGTTATCGTCCAGCAGTTCAATTGGACCATGCTGTTCTTGTCATTGACGGTCGGGATCACGGTGATGCTGATGCGGATATCCGACGAGGCACCCGGGAACCCGGCACACCTAAGGATGGGCGAAAGGAACCTTCTGGTCATGATCGGGATGGGTAACCTGAAAAAGCTTGAGACCTCACTCATCATATTGTATTATGCCTTCGCTGTTTGCGCCACCGTTCTCGTTCCGTGGTTCGTTTTGCTGTTCCTGACCTTACCAATATCGGTCGGAGCCATCAGGTTGCTGGACAAAAAGGACGATCTTCAGTATTGGAGACCAATACCGCAGTTCCTCAAGCTGGCCATCACAAATGAATTGCTCATCGTCATTGTTTTGATAGGGCGAACCTTGACATCTTAGATATCGTCCCGATGTCGCCTCTGGTGATGAGCCGATACTCCCTGACGGCGTCGAACCCGCAGTTCTTGCACGATTCGGTACCTTCCATAGGACATCCGTGATACTTTCTCCCGTCCGGCATCGTGAAGGATGAAATCCAATATGGACATTTCTTGGAGTAATCCTCGAACAGCAGTTCCTTCAGGGCATTGTTTGAGTTTACGATGGGCAAACCCTCTTTCTTGAGCGCCCTGACCTCTTCCACGACCTTCTTCTTTTGTTCGAGGGTCAGAGAGATGTCGTACGGGGGTGGGGTGAGGAAATTGATCATCATCCCCCTTACCGAAGGCGTCTTGGCCACCACTTCGGCGGTGGCCCTGACACGGTCTATGTTCGTCCGAGTGACCACCATGTTCGCAAAGATGTTAGTGTGTTTAGTTCTGCCGAGGTTCTCCATCAATCGGTCAAATACTCCTGGGCCACGGATAAGGTCATGTATCTCCCGGGGTCCGTCCAGGCTTACGGAGACGACATCGCTCTGTTCGAAGATTTTGCCGATACCATTGGTGGTGTATCCGATCACATAATATCCGATCCTTCGACCTTCTTCGATGAGGTCCGAGAGGTCTTTGTCCCCATCGGTCCATATGGTGGGTTCCCCACCTTCGAAGAACAGGATCCTGGCACCTCTGTCGAATGTTTCTTGCATATCCTTCGAGGCGTTCTCGAATGAAATGGATCTTGGATAAGGCATTATTTCCTGGTTGGCCGCGATGGAACAATGCTGGCACTTCAAGTTGCATTTGTAATGGATGATGATAGTGCTCACTAGGGGTCTCTTGTTGCCAAGATACGAACGAATGAGCCACCCAGCGTAATAACTGCCATACCTTGCCGTTGACAGGTCCATCGTCTGAAAGAACGTCTGGCCTCTATTTAAAAAATCGGTGATTTGGTTTTTTCGGACCCCTCAATATTGCTAATACAAATTAAAGTCATTATGGAACCGGATAGCCCTCTGATGTGCGGAAGAACCTACCGATGCTGGACTAGTGGGTGATATCCTATTATACCGGACGATCACATTGTTTTCCTACTAACTCGAAAAAGATGGGGAGCTCAGGCGATGGAAGAATGGATACAGGTCCTAGATGAGAAAGTGCTGGACGAGAACGGGGGAATGTGCGTCAACCCCAAGGGGCTGCCCGTACTATTGATGAAACGCTACGGGCAGATATTTGCCCTTTCAAATTGCTGCCCTCATATGGGGTGCTCACTGGCCGGCGGGTCGATGGATGGGTACACGCTTACCTGTCCATGTCATGACTGGTGTTTTGACATCAGGACTGGCCGAATGTCGCCCGAGGACACCGGGATCAAGCTTAAAATGTTCCAATGGAGGCTTGATTCCGGCATCATATCAGTGAAGGTCAAAGGGGATTGAGATGCACAAGGTAACAGGATACACTCTGAGCTATTGTCCATGGTGCAAGAAGACCAAGAATTTCTTCCATGAACACGGGATCCAATTCGAATATATCGATTACGACCTGCAAGATGAAGGAGAGCAGCGGCGGATCGAAGAGGAGATGACAAAGCACAGCAGAGGCGGGATTTCATTCCCGTACGTGGTCATCGACGGAACGGTCGTGGTAGGTTATAACGTTGAACGTTACAAAGAATTGTTGGGGATCGGAGAGTGAGCCCGATGGACGATCAAGTTAGGAAGAAGGCAATTAACGACATGTTCGCCCCTGTAGTCGATGAGCTTGGGTACAAGTTCTCGCCCGATCAGGAGGTCGTATCGGACCTGTTGGACGCCGAGGTCATGCTTATGCATCGAACCGGTATCCCTTTCTGTCCATGCCAAGGAAGGACCCATGACCGCAAGAAGGACATGAAGATCGTCTGTCCCTGCATCCCTCACCACAAGGCGCATTTCGATGCCATGAAACGATGCTGGTGTGGTTTGTTCGTGCACAAGGATGTCTATGACCCGAGCACATTGCGACAGATCCCACTGGAAGAGATAGGGAGGTCAAAGATTTGAAGGTCAGGGTAGCATCGACAGATGACCTATTGCCGGGCGGATTGATGATGGTCCGGCCTCAGGATGTCGAGATGGTGCTTTGCAACTATGAGGGGACCTACCATGCATTGGAGAGGCGTTGTGGGCATATGAGCGCACCTTTGGAGATGGGGACGCTCAACCAGTATATACTTACCTGCCCAATGCACGGTGCTCAGTTCTCCGTTATCAACGGTGAAGTGATCAATGATGCCCTGCCGCGTAACCGAACTCCCGCGAAAATGGATGGGCCAGTTCCGGTTCACGGATATCTTGCTATGCTGATCGAAAAAGTGAAGACGATGGATGTGAAGACATATACCGTCACGGTCGAAGGCGATAACATTTTCGTGGACGTTTGATCGCACTCGGAACTGAAAGGGGTCACGGCTTTCATTTTGATGGGAAAACGACCTCTGTCGAGATGTTAAGGATGATCTCCAGGCCCAATCCCGGGAACCTCTTCTTCACCGTAGAACGCAGTTCCTCGACATTCTTGGACGTGATGACCGCCGCCTCATAATAGCTCAGATACTCCTTCATGAACTGGAGGCAAGATGGATCGTCGGTCCTAGCCGGGTCCTTGTGGCCCGCCACGACCAAGACCGGTTTAAGCTCCTCGATCTTCTCCAACGACCGGATCCATTCCTTCCTCTCCGATGGTGTGGTATCCGCAGTCCAAGGATATGCGCCGTTGTATACTATGTCCCCGCAGACCACAGCCTTCAGGGAAGGGATCCATACATAGGAATTTCCGCGGTCATCCCCTTGGGCGTTCATGTAGACAGGGAAAATTTCCCCTTCAAGTTCCAGTGCCAGCCCGCTCATGGGTCTAGGAACGATCGGTGCCTTAGGAATATTGTCTCCATAGACCGGAGCCCATTGTTCGACCTTCCCCTTCCAGGTCTTCTTGATGCTCTCGACCGTCGTTGGCTGTGCCACGATCTGGGCCTCAGGAAAAGCCCTCGCGATCTCCTGTAGACCGAAATAATGATCTGGATGATGGTGGGTGATATAGACCGTCCTCAAGTTCTTGCCACTTTCCTGGACCATGGAGACCAGCTTTCGGGCGTCGCTCAGGGTGAATTGGGAATCAATGAGAATTGCATCCCGTTCGCCGCATATCAGGGTGGAAACGATCCATAACGCTTCCTGGGATGCGGTGAACACTTTCAAGTCCTTTCGCGAAGGGGTCATGGATGAACTAGTTTAGCCCGGATTATATAAATCTTTGAGAAGTGCTGAAAAACATCTGGTCTATGTACGCACCGAGAAATTATCGGTGGCGCCGAAGAAGGTGTTGACGGTCGAGGAGAAGCAGGTCTCATCCAGTCCTTCTATCTGATTCTGAAGACTACTTATGCGTCGGACCGGTCGTTGATTTTCTTTGACTGTCCCCATATTCGAATAGAAAATTGAGAAAGGGTTTGGGGAAGGTGTTTTCTGCTCACTTCTTCTCGTAGTATTTGCCCCAGTCGCTATGGGGTTGGTTCGGCATCTCATAGTTCTGTTTAGGCTGCTTAGGTTGCCTTCTCCGAATCAGGACGGTGGCCAGGACAACGCCTATTATAGCTATCGATGCTATCAGTATCAGGCCGATGGGTAGTAATTTGACCGGGCTACTATTTTCTCCGTTGCCGTTATTTGATGGCTCACCGGCCATCGCCAAGTCGGTCACGGCCTGCGATGAGATTGTCGGATCTTGCACGATGTTTTTTCCGTAGGGATAGGATATGCCCACCATGGCCGCGAAGCCATAAAAGTCCCTGCCCCCGAAGCGTTCGTCGAACGGCATTAATGCAGTTACTTGGGAGGTGGTGTTCATTGTCTGGCCGTCAACGGTCACGTTCTGAACCCATTCGAACGTTCCAATCTGGGTCTTTTCCCCTCCAAACGTCAACCTTGGCGATTTCAAGGAAAAGGGGCTCACTGATGACGACCCGTCCATCTGGTGGGTATCAGCGGTCATGGTGCCGTTGTCCCCTGTGGCCTCTATCATCTTCTGGCATTCCGATAGGGCCATCAGTCCAGTCACTGCCGGGGGGATATAGTTCTCAACCAGGACGCCATACTCGGCCATGATCGTCGGGTTCAGGTCCTTGGGGTCCGCGTCCCAACCGGTGATGTTCTTGTCCCATTTGACGTTATAGGATGTGACGTTCCCAGAGAAGCTCAGGTCGCTTCCCCTTTGCAGATCATTGAATCTGTCGTTACCCAGCAACCCCTTGGTCATCGTCACGTTATATTGCGGGACGGCAATGTTGCTGACATAGTTGGTTGAGGCCGTCAAGTGGAAAGTGAGGGACAGGCTATTGAGCACGCCATCCCCCTTGTTGTCACTGGCATATCTTAATGGAGTATCGTAGGACAGGTTCGTCGCGGTCAGCGTGAAGCTCCAGGTCAGGTTGCCGTTCGCATCGGTCCCGTTCTGCCAATTGGCTGCGGTCCAGGCCGTGTTCAGATCTACGCCCTTATAGATCTGCTCCTGTCCGGGTCCCTTAAGGATGTCGCTCATCGAGATCCCAATCTGAGGGTTATAGCTCAAAACCCCATCGCTGTTGTTGTCATTGTATTCGATGAGGCGGTTCAGACTGACCGCATTCAGTGTATAGATCTTCAGCGGTTTCTGGGCCAGGACCGTCCCGTTAGGTTCATCGATATTGACTAAGCCCAAGTATCTGGATATATATGACACGAAATAGATGTTGTTTTTATCTTGCGATGTTCCCCACAATATTCCGAAGGCCGCGTCAGAACCGAACTTTACATAGAAGTGGTCCCCACCTCCTAGTTCGGTGGTCGTTCCAACCTCGGTCGTGATCTTTGAGGTTTCTGTCGTCGGTGAAGCGCTGGCCGCCGGCATCATGAATCCAGTTACAAGTAACATCAATACTATTAGTATCGAAGCAGAAATGACGATCGTCTTTCTTCTCATGGTAATACACCTTTGATTAGGACTAAAATCTGGAGTATATCAATGATGAGCGCAGTTTTGCACTAATTTTGCAAAGAGCATCGTTATCAGCAATTCTAACAAATATACCAATGACGCATGATTGGCTAAATCTGCGAGGACCTCAATGCCCCGTCTCTCCGTCTCCCAAATCGAGATGATTCAGCTACATCTGCTGGACATGGAGCCATTCAGAGGGGAGCTAGAGGTGCCCAAGGAGGCCTGCCAAGAAGGCATCTCCGAAAGGATGGTCTCAGGCGTACACAACATCTCCAGGGCGCTCTCGGTCCTGACGGCCGAAGGGTTGGTCGAAAGCCGTCTATGTCACATACGGGGTGCTTCCAAACGACGTAAGGCGTATTTCTTGACCGAGAAGGGAATCCATAATGCAAGGTCGTTGGTCGAAGACATTGAAAATCGAATCATTTCGTTCGATGACAGCAGGTCGATCAGAACCGTCACCCTTGCGATGGCCATGAAATCCTTCGAGGACCGCACCGGCAGGAGGCCTGACCTGTGGGACTTTGTTGAAACGGCAAGCAATGCCGACATCCTAAAGCTTGATACGCTGACCGGGCAGGCTCACTGGATCGGACCCACCAGTGAATTGCAGATGGTGTCATTCGGACGTCCGATGGTTGAGACGTTCGAAGGAAGGGAGTTAGAGTTCAAGGAATTGTCGGACTTCGTTCGTTCGCCGGATAGCTCATGCTGCTTGGTGGTTGGGTTGCCAGGGATAGGTAAGAGCACCCTAGTATCGAGACTGTTCGAAGAAACCAAGAACATTCGTTCCGTCTTGTGGTACACAGTTCATGAATGGGACTCGGTGCAGTCGGTCGCGAGGGTTTTGATCGATTTCTTTCCACCAACGGTCCGGGAACGCTTTCCAGATCTGGGCCGGGAATGGGAGTTGGCTGATTTGTTCTCGCCTCTGGTCATGAGCCTGAGGGAAACCAAGCCCGTATTGTTCCTTGATGATGTGGACCGAGCTGCAACCAATGTTTCCGTACTTCTCCACCTAGTCTGCGATGCGGTCGATTCATCGGGTCCATCAAAGATAGTGTTAATCTCCAGGGTCGTTCCAAATTTCCTGATTTCAGGAGGGGTCAATATGAAACAGGTGGAACTGAAATGCATCGACCAAAATGCATCCGTCTTGCTCGCTTCCAAATGGAAGGCTGCCGACCCCGATAAAGTGGCCGAGGAGAGCGGCGGCCATCCCCTGATGCTCAGGTTGGCCTGTGAGATCGGGGCCATCGCTGCCCGGGGAAGCATCGATGAGATGCTGGGCGAACACTTCCAAAGGGTTCTTAATGGTCAGGAAAAGAGGATGCTGGAATTCCTTTCTGTGATCAGGCTTCCTATACCGGCCAGGGAATTGCCGGGTGCTCGACCGGAGACAATATCATCACTGAAGCGCAAAGGTTTGGTCCAGGAATTCGCTGAAGGGATCGCGGTCCACAAACTTGTGCGTGCCTACTTCAACCAGCAGATATCCGCCGATGAATCCATTCGTCTGCACATCACCGCGGCGGAGGTATGCCATGGACGAACCGGTGAGAGATGGCGTTTGGAGGAGATATCGCAGTCTCTTTTAGCCACCAACTGGGAAAAGGCCATCCAGGTCTTGCTGGAGAATAGCGAGGGGTTAATCTCCGACTTCCCCGAGGAAGCGATCTCGTTGGTCACAAACATCCCGATGGACAGCTTGCAGCCGGTCGCTAGGGCAAGGTTGTCCTATCTCAAAGGAAGATTGCATTCGGTTCTAGGGAAGACCCATGAAGCATTGGAAGATTTTGAGCTCGCCCTTTCCTTCCTAGATAAGGACAATGACGAAGCTTTGAGGGCGACCGTCCAAGGGTTTTATGCCCGGATACTATCGGAAGAGAACAAGATCTCGGAATCCCTGGAGACTCATCAACGGGCATTATTATACTACGAGGGGTCGAAGGACCAGGCGGGTCAGATACGGGAATGGATGGGTATCGGTTCGACATGGAGGAGAGGCCGTGGTCTGGAGGCGGCCATGTTGGCTTTCCAGAAAGCGTTGGCCATCGGTATGGCCAATGATGATAAAGCGGCGATCGCGGCCTGCCTGAACAACATGGCACTAACGAAGTGGGAGATGGGAGAACTGAAGGATGCAGAAAAGGACCTCAAGCAATCCATCTCCAACGCAAAGATGGCTGGTGATGCTGTGGGTGAGGGGATCGGTCAAACCAATCTTGCCGATCTATATACGGTCCAATTGAAAGAGAAGGAGTCAGAGAATCTCCGACTCGAGTCAGCCGAGACCTTCAGGAGGGCTGGAGACCTCGTTCAATACAAAATGATCAAGGCCAGATGGGCAGAGGAGGTCACAGCGTCGGGAAGGGGTGGCGAGGCGGTCAGTGCATTGGAAGGGATGATCGGCGTATCTGGACGTTCGATCAGATCCGGTCGGGGCCGCAAAACAGAATACATCGACGAGGGGGACATCACCCTGTTGATAGCCCTTATCAGGGTCAATCGCATATCCAGGAATCGTGGAAAGGCGATGAGCGCCGATGACGTCCTGAGGCACTTGGCAAAGGACCTGGAAAGTAGGGACCTGGAAGCCCAAGCGGAGATGGAGGCAGCCCTTGTCCAGGAAGCTTTTGGGGACTTGGATCCAGCCCTCGGTCATTTGAAAAAGGCAGAAGAGATCCTTCGCGAATTGGGCAACAGCGACGGTCTTGGAGCGGTCTATCTCCAGGCTGGCATGATCCGTCTTGAGAAGGGCCAAAAGAATGAGGCCCTGATAGACCTTCGGGAGGCGGCCAGGCATTCGGAGAGGACAGGTAATCCGATCGCTTATGCAGCAGTGCTCGACGAATTGGGCGAGGCTCTCGGCTCGGTCTCCCCGGAAGGTAGGGAATATCTCGAGAAGGCAAGGGAGCTCAGGAACAGCGCTAGATTGAAGGCACAGGACCTATCCTGACCTTTCCCCCCACGTACAGGATCTTTTCCATTCCTCCATGGTCCAGACCTTTTATCGTTCCAGAGCTCTGTCCTCAAACCTGATATCACATCTGCTTATGATTGAACATCCTAATGGTCAATGCGACGAGTAGTACCGTGATCATAATTCCAGGTATCAGTGGCAGTAGCGGTTCTTGCGGAAGGAAGAGCCCGGGCAACGCTGCGACCGCAGAAAGCTGGTTCGCCCCATAGATTACCAGTATGATCCCTGTTAGCATGGAATTGGCGAAGAAACCTATCAGCACTCCGGCCGAGCATGCGATGGCGGTCATCGATCCAGCCATGATCAGCGCGTTGACCGAGATAGACAGGATATCCCCCGGGAGTGAACCGTTGCGGACCAGATCGAATAAAGCACCGAAGATCAGTGCGATAATGCCAGCCGCGGTCACGCAAAAGAAAGTGGCCATGAATTTGGAAAGCACGATATCGCTGCGCTTAACCGGTCGAATGATAAAGAGGTCGAAGACATGCCTGCTCTTTTCACTAATGATCGAGGAGACCAGCATGGCGGCCGAGAGCATCCCTCCGATAGACCCGATGATGATGGCGGTGAAAGAGGCAAGCGTTATCCCCTGGTTGGTCGGGGAAGCTAAATAGATCATCAAGGTGAGCAGCGGCAGCCCTACCCATAGCGTGAGCATGACCTTCGATTTGTAAAAGCCCTTGAGCTCGTCCTTTAACAGCAGGAAGAGGCTTATGCCTTCACCCCCGCCAAATAGTTGATGTAAATATCTTCCAGCGTAGGGACAATGGGGGCGATCTTGCGAACACGACAGCCTTGTGCTATCATGTCCTTTATGATCCCATCTATCACCGCATCGATGTCCGCCCCCGGCGTTAGGCATACAATGAAACGGCCTGGCTCCGGCTGGCCGATAACCTCCACGCCCTCACGGGGATTGGACCCCGACCAGGGACGTGAACTGGCTGCCAACACCACCTCGACCTGCTTCGGCACCTTGACCCTTTCCTCGATCTCCGACATGGAACCAACATATCCCAGATGTCCATAGCTGAGGAAACCGATTTTATCGGCCAGGTCCTGTACGTCATTCAGTATATGCGAGGAGAAGAAGATGGTCGATCCCTCTTTCCGGAGGTCCTGGAATATCTTCTTGAACTCGAAACGGGCGGTGGGGTCCAGCCCTGCCATCGGTTCGTCCAGGATAAGAATGGAAGGTTGGTGAAGTATGGCCTGGGCCATCCCGACCTTCTGCACCGTCCCACCTGACAACTGATTGATCTTCTTGTGTCGCAGGTCCGAAATGCCAACCCTATCGAGCGCCGTACGGATGCGCGAATCGAGTTCTTTCTCCGAGATCCCGGACAGCCTTCCGAAGGTGGTCAACGCATGGTCCACCGTTCTCCATTCCTGGAATCCAATTATCTGCGGGAGATAGCCCAATTCCCTGTTGATCAGCATCTTGTTTTCCCTAATGGACTGACCTTCAAGACGAACATCCCCGGAGAAATCGGTCAGTAGTCCCACCAGTATCTTTATGGTGGTGGTCTTCCCGGAACCGTTCGGGCCTATGTAACCGAAAATCTCCCCGCTCTTGACATTGAACGAGACATCATTCAGGGCTACGAAATCCCCATACCTCTTCGTGACCGAAACTATCTCCAGGAATTTTTGGGGCTGTTCCATTGTTTTCATTTTGCCACTCTCAGAGGATGACCGGGAAAGGTCAGGGCAGGCTTAATCATTTTTCATCTGTCCTTGATCCTTCATACAATCAACTTATTTATGGTCCTCTCCGAACTTTTTTCATTAGGCCAGCCTAAAAATATTCGGGAGAAACGAATGGTAAAGCTTTATGTTCCCAGCCAAGATTCATATGACAATGAATAGCGGGTGCAGACTTTGACCCCCAAGGAGAAGGTAGCCTTGGCCTCGGTCATTGCCGCTATTGGATTGGTGGCCACAAAGATAATCGTCGCGATCTGGACCAACAGTTTGGGTATTTTATCGGAGGCCCTGCACTCAAGCATTGATCTCATCGCCGCGTTCGTCACCTTGGCTGCGGTGCGCATGGCGGAGAGGCCGGCGGATTCCGACCATCAATATGGTCACGAGAAGGTGGAGTCGCTTTCTTGTCTCTTCGAAACGGCGTTGCTGTTCGTGACCTGTGGTTGGATCATATACGAAGCGGTGCACCGTTTGATATTTCCGGTGTCAGTCGATGTAACATACGTAGCCATTGGGGTCATGGCGTTCTCGATGGTCATCGATTTCTCCCGTTCCAGATCCCTGCACAAGATGGCCAAGCGTTACAAATCGCAAGCGCTTGAGGCCGATGCGATCCACTTTTCCACCGACCTGATATCTTCGATGGTCGTCATCCTTGGCATCGTTGTCACCATGGCGGCCACATCCGGAATGATCCCGATCGAGTTCCGCGCCTTCGACGCGATAGCGGCATTGGGTGTCGCAGCAATCACGGCGGTGATCGGATATCGTCTCTGGAAACGGTCCATCCATACCCTTATGGACGGTGCCCCCGAAGGTATCTCAGAACTCGTCGCGAACGAGGCCATGAACATCAAGGAGATCAGGGGTGTGGACCAGGTCAGGGTCCGGGAGACAGGCCCCAAGGTCTACATCGATTGTACGGTTTTCATCGACAAGGTCGTGCCCCTGGAGCAGGCGCACAGGGTCACCGATGAGTTCACCAACCAGATCAAGAAAAAGGTGGACAACGCCGTGATCATGGTGAATGCCGAGCCATATTGTGTGGAACCGACCGACCTTGTCGACCGGATTCGTGCGGAGGCGGCGAACTTCGAAGAGATCAAGACCATCCACAATATCAATGTGTCAGAGTTCGACAACGACATTGGAGAAGACCTGGAGATCGATTTCCATCTCGAGCTGGACGGAGACCTTGCTCTGGAGAAGGCGCATGCGATCGCCACCCACCTGGAGAACCGGATAAAGACTCTCGATCAACGCATCACGATGGTGACGACCCACATAGAACCGGCGGATTGCCATTCCAGCGGCTCCAAGAGCGTCCGGGTCGGTGAAGAGGGCATGGCCCATTCGATCAAGCAATTGGTCGGGACCTTCTCCGAGATCGAAGAAGTGACCCGCATATCGGTCCAGAGAAAAGAAGGAAAGATCCGGGTCGGCATGTGCTGCTCCTTCGGCAGCGAACATAGCGTAAAACAAGCCCATGACATCGCGGAGAAGATTGAAGGCGTCATCAGGGCCAAGCACCCGGAAGTGGATGTTGTTTCTATCCACATGGAGCCCGGCCTCAAAAAATCGGTCGGGGACGGCGGATCGACCGGTTCATGAAATCAAACAGAGAACCTGTCCAGGATTTATTATCCCGTTATCGTGAAAGGATTTATCGCCGTTATGAATATCCTCACGTAGGTGAAAGGTCTTTCATGAAAGCGATAATTGCATTCGACACGGTCTACGGCAACACAAAGATGGTGGCCAACGAGGTGGCTGTGGTCTTAAAGGAACTGGGTCATGAGGCCGAGCTAATCGACCTTAAGAGTTGGGACAGGCAGACACCGATGGGTGATATTCTGTTCATCGGGTCTCCGACCCGGATGGTGCGTATGACGCGTCCGGCCAAGCGCTTCGCGATGAAGCTGGACCGGGATGAATGGGAAGGCAAACCGGTCTACGCATTCGACACCATCATGGTGCCGGCCGACCAGGCGCAGCAAGCGAAGGCGGCGAAGTGGACAGCGAACGGTGCCGCACCCAAGCTAAAGGAGCTCCTGGCAGGAAGAGGACTTATGGTGCAGGACAAGATGCTGCGCGTCCCGGTCATCGGCCTCAAGGGACCTCTGGCCGATTCCTGGAGGAGCCAGATCCGGGCATTTGTGGTCGAGGCGGTCGGGAAGAAGTGAGGCGTTTCTCAGGGCATCCATGACAACCTGCATGACCTTTGGATCAATGGTAGGCTCGTCCTTATTGTTCAGTGATGGTCGGTCAGTCAACTCAATAATAGATGGGTTAGGACCGATCACTGATATGACAGAGTTATCGTGCTGTGGAAACGTCCGCAAACATATATCGGCTTGGCACACGTTCATGCCATGAACCCATGGTCAAGCTTCGCTATCTCGGACATTCAGCGTTCACAATTTTCGATGGAAGAAGGACCATAATCATCGACCCGTTCCTCTCTGGGAACAACGATGCGCCGTTCCGGGCCCGGGACATCGAGGCCGACCTGATCCTTGTGACGCACGCGCACAATGACCACTTGGGCGACGCCATCGAGATGTCCAAACGGTCCAATTCACCGATCCTCTGTTCATTCGAACTTGGCATGTATTGCGAATCGCAAGGGGCCAAGGTCATCAACGCCCATATCGGGGGAAAATTCAAGTTCGATTTCGGTTCGGTCAAGCTATTCCCGGCACTGCATTCATCCTCGCTCGATGACGTGCATACCTTAGGTACCGCCATCTCTTTCATGATCAGCATCGGCGGTAGGAACCTCTATCACGCCGGTGATACCGCACTCTTCGGGGACATGGCGTTGATCTCCGAACAATACAACATTGACGTCGCCATGTTGCCGATCGGCGGCCTATATACCATGGATGCGGAGGATGCGGTCAGGGCGGAGAAGTTGCTCAAGGCCAAGAAGGTAATCCCTATGCACTATGGGAAATGGTCGGAGGCCGACCCTTACGAGTTCCGCGATCATATCGCCGAACAGGCAATCGGGACCGCAGTGGTGATGAGGCCGGGCGATGCGATAATAGTCTGAAGTGGCAATATTCAATATTTGATTCCGGAGTAAAACGTTTATCCTCAGGTCCGGTTGTACGCCCAAAGGGGTAATAGAAATGCCTACTCGAATAACGATCATCGGCGGCTTCCTGGGTGCGGGCAAGACCACTCTGATCAACAAGATCGCCAAAGGCCTGAGCGAAGATGGCAAGACAATTGGTCTTATCATGAACGATCAGGGTGAGGCCCTGGTCGACACACAGTATTCCAAGGCAATGGGATTCGAAACCTCGGAAGTGCTGCGGGGTTGTTTCTGCTGCAAATTCAACGACCTGATGTCCTCGGCAAGGGGCATGGTATCCAGGTCACGCCCCGATTTCATAATCGCGGAACCGGTGGGTTCCTGCACCGACCTGCTCGCCACAGTCGTTGCCCCTTTGAAGATCATGTACCCGAGCGAGTTCGAAGTGGCACCGTTGATCATCGTGGTCGACGCTCCACGTCTAGTGCAGGAAGGATTGGACACGAGCACCCTCAGCGGATACCTGAGGAAACACCAGGTCGAAGAGGCCGAGCACATTGTCATCTCCAAGATCGACATGGTCACGCGCGATGTGCTATTGAAGCTGGTCGACGCCGCCAAATCGGTCAATCCGCAGGCTGACGTCATCCCCTACTCTGCGATCACCGGTCACGGACTTGATAGGATCATGAGCATCGTCCGCTCCGGAAAGAGGAGCGATCGGCAACCGGTGGACATCGACTATGACACCTATGCCAAAGCTGAAGCGGAGCTGGGATGGTACAATGGCACTTTCGGGTTTCAAGCCCTAGAGAAGGTGGACGCCTATGAACTGGCGACCAAGATCATCCGCGCTATCTCGCTCAGCTACGGTCCGGCAGACATAGCCCATGCAAAGCTCATGCTTACCTCAGACTCCAATTCCCTGAAGATGTCGGCAGTGTTCGACAACATCTCGGTCGACGGGATCAAGGGATCGAGATACGCCCAGGGAAAGGTCACGGTCGTACTCAACGCCCGAGTGGTGTCCGCACCGAAAGAACTGCAGACCAATATCCGAAAGGCGGTGTTCGAGGCGATGGAATCAACGGGTTACCAGACCGATGGCTTCAAGGACGAGTGCTTCTCACCATCCAGGCCGAATCCCACCCACCGCCTCGGGAAAACCTCGGAAGCGTGAGATCACGCCTCCTGTGGTGGTCATTCCGTTGTAGTGTAGACTCAAAAATTAAATATCAGCCACTAGGATATGAAGAGAGTGTCATCGAATTGCAGGATTGAGATAGCGTACATAGATCCTGAAACCTACTCGTCCATCGTGAATCATGACATGAGAAAGCGCATTCTGCGCACGCTTTATATTTCCACCAAGGAATCGCCCATTTCCAAACAGGACCTGGCGGACAAGCTTGGAGTAGGCTATCACCAGCTGGTTTATCAGTTGAACAACCACCTCAAGGATTTCTGGACCGTGCGAGAGGAACGCAAGGTCAGAGGGACCCGTATGGAGCTCATAGAGCCCGCCAAACCTTCCACCGTTTACATAACGTTCGGGAAGGACAATGGGATTTTCATGGTCGACCCGGCGGCGAACCTCTTCGGGCCACTGTCCAGGAGCGGTACCAGGTGTGATGCCTGTTCACCGAACGACGCGGCGAAGTGCATGACCTCGGTAAGTTCGAGCTGTTCCTGCGCTACGGTCCCTAACGACGCTGAGAAGAGCATGTTGATCTCCAACGGCCGTAAAATGCCATTCAAGCCGCTAGACCATGCCATCCTATGCGCCATAAAAGGCATTCCCCAGGGAGATAAATGCGTTCTCGAGATACCTTGTGAGGGATGTGCGTTCATGAGGCTGCCGATATCGATAAAGAATTGATTATTGAAGTCCCAATTAGAATAATCCACGCTTTGCCATTGGTTTCGGGTTCGGTTTCAGCCGCTACAGACATTTTCAACGTCGTCCTTGCCCGCCGCCGTGGCGTTGAAGACCCGTTAATTATATATCACCGGGGCAACTAAGAAAGGAAAGTGAGATTGGGCGGGAAATGACTTGGTAACCGTCGACCAGATGAACAGAAAGATCATTAGTCTTCTCCTAGCGGACGGGCGAATGACGTACAACGACGTCTCAGTGAAGCTAAGAAGGTCGTCGTCGACGGTCAGGGACAGGATCCGCCGATTGGAGGACGACAAGGTCATTCTCGGTTACTATGCCATCGTCAATGCTGAGCGTATGGGCATGAACGCCGATGCCATAGTCCTGGGAAACCTGATGCATGAAACGAATGCTTCCGACCTCAAGAAGCTCACAAAGATCGAAGGGGTACGCGAAGTGCTCCAGATATCGGGACAGAAGCGAATATTGATCCGCATCTCCGCACCGGACAATCATTCGCTCGAGGACATCGTCACCCGCGAACTGATCCCTATGGGTTTGAAGGACATCGAACTGAAAGTGGTGCTCGATTCCGTTTCCCGGCCGCCCGGTCTCTAACTTTCAGATGTTCGTTTTGTCGTAATATCCGCTGAACGGCCGCGATGACGTAGGTGTGATCTTCACGAAATCAGTGTAGTCCCTTCCGATCCTCTCGCCAAAATAACCTTCGAACTCCTCGATCAGAGGGGTGAGCTCAAGGCTGTCCTCGGCTTTGACCTCTGAGACGACCGCTCCCGGTCCGAGCTGGCCGCTGTCGACCTTGCCCCTCACGTAGATGCGTCCGCCATGCATGCCAGCTCCGATGTTGTGCCCCACCGGCGATTTCACGTCGCTTCGCAACCCCAGCACTACGATCGTCCCTCCGGCCATATATTCGCCCAGGTAATCCTTGACCGTCTCGCCAATCACCAGCGATGGACGCATCTGTCCGAATTCTTTCATGTGGATGCCCACCCGGTAGCCGGACGAACCCTTGATCATTATCATTCCACCGCGAGCGGATAGGCCGGTCACGTCCCAGGCATTACCGTGCACAATGATCTTGCCCGAGTTCATGGTGTTGCCGGTCATGTCCTGGGCATTTCCCAGCACCTCGATAGTAGGTCCGTTCAGGAAAGCCCCCAGGCTGTTGCCAGGGGTCCCATGGATCACGATGCGCAGATCGGAACCCGTGGCAGTGGCTCCGATGTATCGTTGACCCATCACTCCCTCCAGGATCACAGTCCGGCAGTCTGAGGCGATGGCCTTCCGAATGGCACAATTGAGCGTCTTGTAATGCAACGGGCCCTTGCCAGTGTCCCTACCATCAGCTCTGATTGTAGCTACCCCTTCATTGACAAAGGTGCAGTCCTTGCCACAATCACATTCTTCGGCATGATAATCGTAATCGATGTTCGACATCAGCCCCACCCCTCTCCCACGGTCTTGAGCCCCATGACTTCCGCTATCTTCGGGTTCGGGCCGAGGTACCTTAGGCGATCCCGGTTGCCGACCAACGATTCGACGGAATCGATGCCCATGCCACCGATGACCTCGCGGAGCTCCTCGTTCCAGGCCCGGAACAGCCTGACCACCCGGGCCGCCGCGATATCGGGGTCCAGCCTGGCCATGAGGTCCTGGCGTTGCGTCGCGATGCCCCAAGGGCATAGTCCGCGGTGACATTGCTGGCATACACGGCAGCCCATAGCTATCAAAGCCGCGGTGGAGACCATCGCTATGTCCGCTCCCAACGCGATGGCCTTGATCATATCGGCACTGCATCGGATCCCCCCACCTGCCGCGATGGTGACCCGATTGCGTAACCCTTCGTCCGTCAGCCTCTTGTCGACCACTGCAATGGCCACCTCGATCGGAAGACCGGCATTGTCCCTGATCACCCGAGGAGCGGAACCTGTGCCGCCCTTGAACCCGTCGATGGTGATGAAATCAGCTCCAGCCCGGACTATTCCGGACGCGATCGCTCCGACATTGTGAACGGCGGCGATCTTAACGCCTATGGGGCGTCCGTATTCTGTCGCCTCTTTGAGCACCGAGATGAGCTGCTGCAGGTCCTCGATGGAGTAGATGTCATGATGCGGGTACGGAGAAAGCGCATCCGTGCCCAGCGGTATCATCCTGGTCTGCGAGATGAGCTGCGTCACCTTCTCCCCGGGCAGATGTCCACCCAGGCCTGGCTTGGCTCCCTGGCCAACCTTGATCTCGACTGCGGCGGTGTTCTTCAGATATTCTGCATTGACACCGAATCGGCCGGAGGCCACCTCCGAACAGATATGGTCCGCGTAAACGTAAAAGTCCTCATGAAGTCCGCCCTCTCCGGAGCCAGCGATGATGTTGAGCTCCTTGGCCGCCATGAATAGCGCTTTCTGCGTGTTGTACGAGACCGAGCCCAACGAGACATGGCCGAACATGATCGGCATGTCCATCTCGATTATGGGGCCTTCGCCTCCGCACAGTTTCATGTGTTCGCCGTCGCATACCTCGATCTTGCCCGGGCGTCCGCCCAGGTAGGTCTTGGTCTCTACCGGCTCGCGGAGAGGGTCGATGGAAGGGTTGGTCACCTGGGCAGCGTCCAACAAGATGTCCTCGAATATCACATCATAGGGTTCGTCCGTGCCACATGAGGACAGCAGCACTCCACCGCTGTTCGCCTGGGCATAGATGCCGCGCCTCATCCTCTCGGTCCAGTTGCCATGCGGCGGGAACTGGGAAGGGAGCGGCCTGATCTCGATGGCGCTGGTCGGGCATACTGCGATGCACCTACCGCAGGCCACGCATCCGCCCTTCGGCACCACCTTGTTGTCCCGGACATCGATGGCCTGGAACGAGCACTCGTTCACGCAGCGCTTGCACAGGACGCAGGTGTTGTAATTGATCGTCGGCATGAACTTCTCAGGCAACCTGGTATCCATGCGCTTTGGTCGGTCTGGGTTCTCGCTCATCTCTTAGCCCCCTGGAATGGATGTTCGATCCCTGCCCGGATGATCCCCTTGCCCACTTGGGCGATGAACGGGCTACCTGCATTACAGGTCCATGTAAGGGCATCTGGCTGAACCATCCTGACAGCGCACTCCTCAGATGCGCAAAAAGCGAATTTATCATCTGGTGATTTTCCCACCAGCATCGGACGTAATTTCTTGCGGTCGGCCAGAGCTATCAGTGTGATCTCTGGCTGAGAGCGTCCGACCAGGATGGAGAACGGACCATTCAGGAAAGCCTCCCGGTACGCGATGCGGAGCCAGGTTGCCAATTTCTTGCTGTCTGGATCAAGAGTGGCGATCTCCTCATGGGTCCAGGGGGCCATGGCGAAGGCGGCTGCCTGTATAGGCAACTTGTGACGTCTCACAAGCAGGTCCCATATATAGGCGATGACCTCCGTGTCAGTCTGCACCGTGCACTTGTATCCGTTCATCTCCACCAACTTCTTGTTCACCCCGTACGAGGTGATCTCTCCGTTGTGGCATACGCCCCAATCCAGAACGCTCATCGGATGGGCTCTGGCCCACCAGGCGGGGGAATTGGTCGGGAAACGGGAGTGTGATATCCAGAGATTCCCCTTATAGCGTGAGATATCATAGAAATCGGCGATCTCATAGGAGAAGCCGTTCCCCTTGAAGACCGCCATGTTCTTACCCGAGGATACGATCTGGGCACCATTCATCGTGGAATTGACGTGCATGACCACTTGGATGATGAAATCGTCCTCCTCCAGCTGGGTATTGCCGAACCAATCCTTGCCCGGCTTCGGCGTAACGAAATATCTCCAGATATTGGGGAATGGTGGCGTCATCGTCTTGACCGCTCGATGGTACACCTTCTCGGCGTGGTGTATCTCCACGTAATCCTTTAGGAACTCCTCAACGCGCTTCTTGATATCTTCGTCATCGAAGAACACCTGAAAGCAATACTCATCTAAGCGTTGAGGAAACAAGCCATAGCAGGCATATCCGGCCCCCAGGCCGTTCTCCCTCTCGCCCATGGTGGTCAACATGGAGGCGATCCGATCTCCGGATATTACGCTGCCATCCAGTGCCATTATACCAGCTATTCCACAGCCGCCCATGAGGTACTTCAATCCTGGCGGTCGAGCCGCCCCATAAGCGTAATCCGGTTTGGGTAGCGGGTTGATGGCTTTAGACGTGCATCTATGGTGACTTACATCACCGAAATATTCCATGTTATTTTCTCCTGATCACAACGGGTTCATTCCTATAGGATTGTCCAACGGATAATAGCCCTCGCATTGAAGTTGATAGTTGTCCTTGTATGGGTTATTAAGCTTTCCAGGGGAAATGCCGCAACGGCGGAACGAATCACGACAACGGCAATCGTGGGTTTCTGCCGGAGCGGTTCCTTGCCTTCCGGGTCGGCACGGGACCATCGTCGCTGCTAGTTCGCGGAGATATATATGCGTTATTGTTTTTTGATTCGTATGAGAATACATAATCAATTCGACTGTACAAATGTCTATTTTCTAGAAAAGTAGTTCCTATACTCATAGTCATTTAAGCGAAATATTTTCATATTAACTAGCTATTTGTCTAATAGATGCAAACCGCATTAAAAATCTGAACATTGATTCCCCACAGGGTTTGTTCAAATGACTCTGGCAAAGCTTAAATTTGCCGTTCATGATGAAGTTTGCAGCAAGTCAGAAAAAGAAGGTAAATACCCATGTCGTCGGCCCGGATCGCTTTGGTACCCCAGCTGCCAGATCTAGACAAGATACGTCAGATGAGAAAGAGGCTGAACCTTTCACAGCGCGAATTGGCTAATTTGGCGGGAGTGAGTCAATCGCTCATCGCGAAGATCGAACGTGGCAGCATCGATCCATCATATAGCAATGTCCGCAAGATCCTTGTAGCATTCGAGGAAGTCCTCAGAAGGCGGAAGGTGGAAGGGATGAAGACCGGGAACCAGCTGACGGTCGGTGACCTCGCCACACGGGGTGTCATCCACGTTACACCGGACCAGTCAATAGGAGAAGGGACCGAGAAGATGATGAAGGGGCGGTTTACGCAACTACCGGTCATTGTCGGCGAAAGGGTGGTCGGGGGCATAACTGACGATCGCATTAGGGATTACACCATAGAAGAGACTAAATCTGGTAGGAAGACCTACGATGAGGTCATGAGGACCAAGATCGAGGAGATCATGGACGAGCCTTTCCCCATCCTCTCCGAGGATACGCCAATCGACCTAGCTTCGTTCCACCTTCAGCGGGAGGAAGCCATTCTTATCTCCCGAAAGGGGCAGATAGTCGGGATCCTCACTAGTGCGGACTTCCTCAATCTTGGTCTGAACCAGTAGAGCAAGCGGTCACTATGCTGAAGCATGTGGTAATGTGGCGGCTGAAAGAATCAGCCGAGGGCAGAACAAAAGCGGAGAACGCTCAATACGTAAAGGAGATACTGGACCTTCTCCCTTACAAGATCAAGGAGATCAAGAACCTGGAGGTAGGGATCAACATGTTGAACGCCCCACCCTCGTACGATCTTGTCCTAATTGTGGATTTCGCCAATTTGCTGGACCTGCAAACCTACCAGTCCCATCCAGAGCATGTCAAGGTGGCCGATTACATCCTCAAGGTCAGGGAGAGTAGGACCGTCGTCGACTACGAGTATTAATCATCGAGCTCCATCTGGTGTGCAATGAAGAAGAAAGACCTGGAGATGCTTCTGCAGACCATCCCCCCCTTTGACAAACCAAAGGCATCGATGGAACAGTACTCGACCCCTTCCGTGATCGCTTCGGACGTCGTCTTCATGGCCTATGCCGAGGGTGAGATAGCAGGTAAGGTGGTCGCCGACCTTGGCTGTGGGACCGGGATACTGGCGATCGGCGCGGCCAAGCTCGGGGCAAAGCGGGTCATCGGTGTTGATCTGGACGAAAACGCGATAACTCAGGCCCAGGTGAACGCAAAGTTCATTGGCGTGGAGATCGATTTCTTACATCTAGACGTGATCGAGTTCGATGAGAAAGTCGACACAGTGATCATGAACCCTCCGTTCGGGGCCCAGAAAAGGAACGCGGACAGGCCGTTCCTTGATGTAGCGATGAAGGTATCGGACGCCGTTTATTCGATCCATATGACCGACACCGTCGACTTCCTGGCCAAGTACGTTTCAGACCATGGTTTCTATGTGGACTACCAGAAAAGGTATAAATTCGAGATTCCTCATATGTTTTCGTTCCATACGAAGGCTAAGAAGTGTTTCGACGTTTCGCTTCTCTGCTTGCGCAGAATGGGTGATGCAAAATGAATGTAAAGAAAAAGGTTTTGCCAGGCGATGAAGTGGCCGAGGCTGAGGAGTACTTGCCGGCAGAGGGCACCTATGAGGAGAACGGCAAGGTAATTTCTGCTCTCAAGGGTATTTTGGAGCTCGATGACAAGGAGAAGGTCGCCAAGGTCGTCGCGGAAAACCCGATGGTCACATTAAACATCGGCGATGAGGTGTTCGCCGAGATTACTGACGTGCGCGCCTCCATGGCGATCGCCGAGGTCGTCATCGTCAATGGCAAGAGCCGCAACATAACCGGGGACACGAACGGTACGATCCACGTCTCCAAGCTTTCGCAGGAATACGTCCAAGATGTAGGGCGCGAGGTAAGGCCCAGCGACATCATCCGAGCCAAGGTGACCCAGGTCAAACCTTCCGTCCAGCTAACCACCGCCGGCGCTCACTATGGTGTCGTCAAGGCGCTCTGCCGAAAATGCAGGCAACCGTTGCTGAAGGTCGATAAGGGCTTGTATTGCAACACCTGCGAGAGAAGCGACATGAGAAAGTTGGCCGACGATTACGGCGACGTCGAGAGCGTCTGAACAGCGGTCATCTGACCCTCGATTCTCATTTTTATCTTCATTCATTTTCTTACAAAAATCACATTCTGCTCGAAAAGCATAAATGCTAAGGGACTGGTTTGACACTCGAGTGAGGTCGTATGTCCAAGAGCAACGAAGACCTGGCCCGCGAGATAAAAGATCTCAAGGAAGAGGTCCAGCAGATGAAGGAGATCATGTCCCTGCTGCTGAACATGGTGGCTGAACAAGAGCAGGAAGAGGATGATGAGTTCTCATCCTATCCTGGAATGTCGACCACGAGCGACTTCAAGTCCAACAACTGATTGGGCGGTCTTTTTTCCCGGCAACGTTATCATTTCGAACAACTTCCCGATCCTGATATGAAGGCAGTAGCGCTGATCTCCGGAGGCATCGACTCACCAGTAGCCGTCTATTTGATGGCTATGAGGGGAGTTGACCTAACCTTGCTACATATGGACAATCGGCCCTACGGCGCTCAGGGCAGTGTCCTCAAGACGTCCAAGATGATCGCGCCGTTGGAGAAGGCCACAGGCAAGCACTTTGATTTTTTTTACGCTCCGCATGGCCGCAACAACCAGATCAACTCGGAGAGATGCCGGGAGACGTTCCAGTGCGTGCTGTGCAAGCGGCAGATGCTGCGCACCGCCAAAGGTTTCGCTCAGCGGATTGGCGCAGACGCCATCGTTACCGGAGAATCGCTCGGACAGGTGGCATCCCAAACACTGCAGAACCTGAGGGCTGAGACCTATGGGATGGACTTCCCGATCCTGCGCCCCTTGGTCGGTCTGGACAAGATCGAGATCGAGTTCATCGGGAAGAAGATCGGTACATACGAGATATCGATCTCCCACGGAAAAGCACCAGCCTGCACCATCGTCCCGGATCGGCCGATCACCATGGCCCGGCCGGAACGCATCCTGGAAGAGGAAATGAAAATAGATGTCCCAGAGCAGCTCCAATACGCAATGGACAACATCAGGTCGCTCAAAGACCTGGATAAAGAGAGCAATTAAGCCCCACGTCGGCGTCGTACATCATTTCCATGGTCACTCGATCTATATACCTGGCTTGGACCCTGGAGATGAACAATGTGTTCTTTCCGATCTTGACCTTGATGTCGTTTTCCTTGGCTGGTTTTACTTCCAGCGGCAAGATGACCGGACCGGAACATGTGGTGCTCACCCGGAAATCCCTGCCAGTCTTCAATATGTAATCCTTGACCGCTTGGTCCACTTCTATCTCGTTCATGTCCGAGCGGCAAAAATGGCTAATCGATATTTAAGATTGTGTGGAAAAAGTATTACCGATACGGCGGTATTGACTTACCGTGATCGTCGTTCTGGACACTTCCGCCCTTTTCTCGATGGAGTCCATCCCTGGGGACTACGAGGCATATACGACCCCCGGGGTCGTAGATGAGCTGAAGAAGTACAACGATACCCGCTGGATGTACTGGGAGCACCAGGTGACATTGATGGACCCTTCACCCCAAGCGCGTAAGGCGATAATCACTGCATCCCAGTCCACTGGGGATTCGAAACGGCTTTCACCGGTCGACATAGACCTCCTCGCGCTGGCAAAGGACATGGACGCGACGATCCTAACGGACGATTATTCAATCCAGAACACCGCCAAGTTCCTCGGCGTCAAGTACAAGGCGGTAGGGTTGAAGGCCATTAAGCAGTTGATAAAGTGGAACTATAAATGCCTGGGATGCGGCAAGGTCTTCGACAAAGAATTGCCAGACTGCCCTGTATGCGGTTCAAAACTTAGGACGACCCGTTCCAAGAATTGAATGACAGTTTCATGATGCGATGAACGCTTAGTGAACGCACCAAAAGTATCGCCGCATTGTTCCTTTCATATTATACGGTGTCACCAAGCAGACGGTATCGGACCTCCTCTCGATGATCCTTGTGCTCATGGTCTTCCTGATCAAACTAGTGGTTGCCTTCGCATTCCTGGTGTTTGTCAGGACCAGGAAGGGTAGAGTTATTTCCCTTTGTTGATGGATCCGAATCCAAAATATGAGAAATTTAATAAAATTTGGGAATTTACTTGTTCCCCAGCTCTGCGGACTTCAGCGCCCCGGCCTCGACAGCATCGATGAACGCTGCTCTGATGCTGTACTCCTCCAGGACGCGTATTCCTTCGATAGTCGTTCCGGCTGGCGAAGCGACCATGTCCTTCAGTTCACCCGGGTGCTTCCTTGTCTCTAGCACGGTCTTCGCCGCACCAAGTGCCGTCTGTGCGGCCAGGGCTATCGCCACGTCCCGTGGCAGTCCTGCCATTACACCTCCGTCCGCCATTGCCTCTATGACCATGTAGATGTAGGCCGGTCCCGAACCGCTAAGTCCGGTCACGGCGTCCAGGTACTTCTCGTCCAGCGAGAATGCGATACCAACGGAATTGAGGATCTTCTGCACGGTCTCCTTGTCCTCAGCCTTCGCGCTCTTGCCTAATGCGAATCCCGAGGCCGACGCTCCTACCATGCACGGCTGGTTCGGCATGACCCTGACGACGCGAACGCCCCAATTGACATGCTTCTCTATGAAATCGATCTTTATGCCAGCGGCGATGGAGATCAGAAGATGCTCGCTGGTGAGAATCGGCTTCATCTCATCCAGGACCGACCCCATCTGTTGCGGCTTGACCGCCATGATGATCACGTCGGAAGACCTTACCACGTCAACATTGTCTGCCGTGGTGCGGACCTTAAGCGTCTTGGTGATGTAGTCCCGGCGGGCTGGAACGATCTCGCTCGCGACGATGTCCTCCGCGGTGGTAACCCCTGCCGCGATGATACCTTTCATAATGGCCTCGGCCATCATGCCGGCTCCGACGAATCCAATCTTCATCTGAATCAACACCTCATTGACGTTACAGTCAGTGCGATGGCGATATGAACTCGATGATATAAAAAAGAGTATAGTGCAGCTGGCCAAAGGTAAGATGCCAGTCTGTCAGCTTACCTGGCCTCGAGGTACTCCAGGATCGCTCTCATGAAAGCGGGCAGGTCATCCGGGTTCCGTGAGGTTATCAGGTTCCCGTCGACCACCACTTCCTCATCGAACCAGCGCGCTCCGGCATTGATCATGTCATCTTTGATCGAGTAGAAAGAGGTGGCCTTCTTCCCCTTGAGCACACTGGCCGAAACGAGCATGGAACCGCCATGGCAGATCGACGCCACCAGCTTCTGTTTGGTGTACATCTTCTTTACGAAATCGACCATCGGCGGGTGCCTTCTCATATGGTCTGGGGCGAAACCTCCTGGAATTATCACGGCCAAATAGTCGTCCGCACTGGTCTTGTCCGCCACCATTCCAGCCTTGGCCGGGTATCCGTGCTTGCTTGTGTACACGTCCTTGGTGCCGCTACCGATGATCACTGGATGATATCCAGCTTCTTTTAACCTTATCAGAGGGTACCAAAGTTCCAGGTCCTCATACATGTCCTCAACCAAAATCGCGATCTTATCGACCATTCAAGCACCAAGGATAGACTCGGCCCCCGGGTTCATTAATCTTATCAAATTCCCCGTCATTATTTCGCCCTGCCGATCGATATAATTTAACGCGGGTTAACTAATAAGCGTTTGGTTATCAATGGTTGATGGTCACAGGACAATCTTAAAATAATGATTCCTGGGCTATGTAACAGCTCTAAGGTCAGTCATTCCGGACTGAGTCAAATAGGACTCTAAAAAAGGAGTTTCAAAGGGTAGCCAGCATCCCTGTGACACGTTTAAATACGGGGAGAATATTCCCCTCTCAATGCTCATAGACCAATATTATCCCATTGCCATTTTTGCACTGGTAGCGATATTGTTCCCAGTACTGGCCTTCTACATGTCACGATTCTTCCGACCAACGAAGTACAGTACGCTCAGGGATTCCACCTACGAGTGCGGAGAAGTTCCCATCGGACAAGCACAGATCCAATTTCATGTACAATTCTACGTTTATGCCATCATCTTTGTTGTTTTTGATATCGTCACCGTCTTCTTGCTTGTTTGGGCCCTAACGTATTCTTCACTATTGTCAACCACCGACATGATGAGCTTGCCCATAATCTCCGCCTTCGCCTTCCTGGCAATATTGTTGGTCGGTGTCTATTACGCCCTCAAGAAGGAGGTCATTTTGTGGATCTAAGGAATGCCCCGCAAGCTA
>Ga0182021_10001230_pt1 | contig 29189 bp, 28 predicted proteins | sample 612E3MmetaG_FD_120493 | JGI IMG/M metagenome (GOLD analysis project Ga0182021, IMG submission 120493) | Permafrost microbial communities from Stordalen Mire, Sweden - 612E3M metaG (Illumina Assembly) | ecosystem: Environmental > Terrestrial > Soil > Wetlands > Permafrost | place: Sweden...
AAGCTGGGGTGCGACGTCATCGGGCTGAATTGCGACGTTTCTGGAGTATTCGCGCACACGCCGGAGCCCATACCTGAAAACCTCACCGCGCTCGCCTCCCGCGTCCCGCTCGAAAAGGCGGATCTCGGGATCGCCGTGGACCCTGACGTGGACCGGCTCGTCCTGATAACGGAAAAAGGGGAACCGTACAGCGAGGAATATACAATCGCATCCGCGGTCGAGTTTGTCCTCGGCCGGCACGACGCGCAGCGGTCCGGCGTGAAGCCGAACGTCGTCGTCAACCTCTCCACGACTCGCGCCGTGGACGACATCGCCCGGGCTCACGGCGCGACCGTCATACGGACCCCCGTGGGAGAGATCAACGTCGCGAAACGGATGAAAGAGTCCGGCGCCCTCATCGGCGGGGAAGGGAGCGGCGGAGTCATACTTCCGGACGTTCATCTCGGGCGGGACGCAATCGTGGGGATAGGGCTCCTGCTCCAGCTCCTTGCGGAATCGGGAACGACTCTTTCGGGGCTGAAGGCCAGGCTCCCCTCGTATCAGATTGCGAAAGGGAAGATCGAGCTCGGCGCCGTCTCCCCCGACGAAATCCTCGAGGCGGTCCGGAAGGCCCATGCGCGGGAGGGGAAAATCAACACCGACGACGGACTCAAGATTGATTTCGAGGACTACTGGGTCCACCTCCGGAAGTCTAACACGGAACCGATCGTCAGAGTCATCGCCGAAGCGCATACGATGGACCGCGCGGCTGCGGTCGTAGGGGCATTCAGGACCGAAATCAGGACTCTCGCGGGGCTGTCATGATGCTCTGCAAGGTCACCGGAACGATCGTCGCAACCCGGAAATCGGAGACTCTTCGCGGGCAGAAGATACTCATCGTCCAGCCCGTCGATCTCGCCGGGTCGCCCGGCGGCCGCGAAATACTCGCGCTTGACACCGCGGACGCCGGGACGGGGGACACCGTCCTCATCGTCCAGGAAGGACAGGCTGCCGCGCAGTTGCTCCGGAGGAATGATGTCCCCGTCCACAGCATCGTTGTGGCCGTTGTGGACGGGATAGACCTGCCGGCCTAGCCCGCATGACTGTCGATCCGCGCGACATTCTCATACTCTCCCGCATCCCAGGGATAGGCCCGGGACGCCTCCGGGCACTGATTGGGGGATTCGGCGGCGCCGCCGCGGTCGCCGGGGCGACGCCCCGCTCCCTCCGCCGCATCGAAGGCATCGAAGAGAAAACCGCCTCATCCATTACGTCGTTCTTCCGCTCCCGGGCCGCCGGGGAAGCCGCCCGATTTGCCGATGATCAGCAGGGAAGGTCGGAGCGGGCCGGGGCAAATGCCGTGACCCTCTGGGACGAGGGGTACCCCGCCGCCCTCCGTCACATCTACGATCCTCCCCCCCTCCTTTTTGTCCGCGGGACACTTTGTGAAGAAGACGGGCGGTCCGTCGCCGTCGTCGGCACAAGGAAACCGGGTTCGTACGGCCTGCTCATGGCGGAGCGGCTCGCCGCTGCGCTCGGAGCGTACGGGATCACGGTCGTCAGCGGGCTGGCCCGGGGAATCGATTCGGCGGCCCACGCAGCGTGCGTCCGGGGGGGCCACAGGACGCTCGCGGTGATCGGATCCGGGATCGACGTCATTTATCCGGCGGAAAACAGGGGACTCGCCGAGAGGATCGCCTCGTGCGGCGCGGTGATTTCTGAACTCCCGTTCGGGTCCAGGCCCGACGAGGCGAATTTTCCCCGCCGCAACAGGATTGTCAGCGGCATCTCGCTGGCGACGCTCGTGATCGAGACGCCCCCGGGGGGCGGGGCGATGATCACGGCGGGGATGGCGCTCGAACAGGGGCGCGAGGTGTTTGCCGTCCCCTCCGCCATCTCCGCGACGGCCCGGAGCGGCACAAACCTCCTTATCAAGGATGGAAAGGCAAAGCTCACCGAGACAGTTGACGATATACTTGTGGAGATCGCTCCACACCTCGTCACTCCGGATAAGGCGCGGCGGCAGAAGGAGCCGGAGGATCTGACGCTGTTCGAGAGGACGCTTCTCGATGCGTTCGGGGATGACCCCGTCCATATCGATCGGATTGCTGCATTAACACGGGTGGCGGCTCCTGACGCACTTGTCCACCTTCTCTCGCTGGAATTCAAGGGAGCGGTCAGGCAGCTCCCCGGGAAACGGTTCGTCCGGCTCTGACGGTGCTTTCTTGTTGTCCGAAAATTCAGTATTTTGTCCATATGATGCAGGGGGATAGGGATGCGCGCATGTTCGTCATAGGGGAAGCGGTCATCGACGACGACGCAGGCCGGGCTTCGTTTTGCTGCGATCTCCCCGCCTGCCGGGGTGCATGCTGCACGCTTCCGGGGGGACGGGGCGCTCCACTGGAGGATGATGAGGTCCTGGAGATCGCCAAAGCCTTCCCCGCCGCCCGCCAATTCCTCAGCGAGAGGAGTCTCCGCACAATTGCCTCCCTCGGGCTGACGGAGGGGCTGAGGGGAGACTTTGCCACTCCCTGTCGTGACGGGGAGGAGTGCGTGTTTGTCTTCTTCGAGGACGGCGTCGCCCGGTGCAGTTTCGAAAGGGCGTACGAGCGGGGGCTTACCGACTGGCCCAAACCTCTTTCCTGCCATCTTTTCCCGATCCGCATACGTCACTTCGGGGAGGATTTCATCAGGTACGAAATGATCGACGAGTGCGCCCCGGGACGCCTCCGCGGGGAAACGGAAGAGGTTCCGCTCCGCGAATTCCTGCGCGAACCCCTGATCCGGCGGTACGGGGAGGCATGGTACACGAAGTTCATCGAGGAGTGCGCGCAGCGCGCGGAGCCCTAGACACAGGGAATTCATGCTGAACATCTCGCTCCAGCATAAGATGATGATGAAGCTGTCGCCTCAACAGGTGCAATACCTGAAGATGCTTCAGCTCCCCACGCTTGCGCTGGAACAGAAGATCAAGGCCGAGCTTGAAATGAACCCCCTCCTGGAGGAAGGGTTTGAGGAAGAACAGGACGCCCAGCAGGAGCCGGAGACCGCAGAGGAAGTTGCGGCGGAGACTGCAGAGACGGCCAAGGAGGAGACCCCCGCGGACGAGGACTCCTACTCCATCGACGATTTTATGAACGACGAGCTCACCGGCCATAAAGTCCGTGAGCCGTACGACAACGAGGAGAAGGAGGACCTCCCTCTCGCGGACGCCGTCCCCATGTACCAGCGTCTCCTGGAACAGACCGCGCTCCTCAACCTCGACGACGAGGAGCTTCTGACGGGGCAGGAGATCATCGGGAACATCGACGAGGACGGCTATCTGCGGCGCGACCTGGCGGCGATCGTCCAGGACATCAACCTGACGCATGAAACCCGCATCACGCTCGAACAGGCAGAGGAGGTGCTCCGGAAGATCCAGCGGCTCGATCCCGTGGGGATCGGCAGCCGTTCGCTGCAGGAGTGCCTCATCGTCCAGCTCGAGGCGGACCGGGCCGATCCGGCGCTGAAAGCCCTGGCGCTGCGGATCCTGACCGAGTTTTACGACGACTTTACGATGCGGCATTTCGAGGATCTCGCGAAGAAACTCGGCGTCCCCACCGAGGAGCTCAAAAAGGTCGTCGAGCTCATCCAGCACCTCAACCCGAAGCCCGGCGAGGGAGAAATCAGCGCACAGGAGAATTACGTCGTCCCCGATTTCATCGTGACGAAATCGGAAGAGGACTTCATCATCACGCTGAACGACAGGAACATCCCCCCCTTAAGGATCAACCGCGCGTACAAGGAGCTGATGTCCAAGCGGAAGAAGAACGGTGTCTCCGCGGAAGCGAAGGACTTCATCCGTCAGAGATTCGAGGCGGCCAAGTGGTTCATCAGCTCGATCCACCAGCGCCGCGAGACGATGCTGAAGGTGATGCGGACGATCGTGGAGAAACAGCGGGAGTTCTTCGACACGGGAGAAGGCCTGAGGCCGATGATCTACAAGGACATCTCGGAAGTGATCGGGATGGACATCTCGACAATAAGCAGGGTCGTCAACAGCAAGTACGTCCAGACCGACTACGGGGTCTTCTCGCTCCGCCATTTCTTCAGCGACTCGATAAGCACTGCAGACGGAGACGAGGTTTCAAACAAGGAGGTCAAGCGGAAGCTGCGCGCCCTTATCGACGCCGAAGACCCGCTGAGGCCGCTCTCCGATCACAAGCTCGCCGAGCTCCTGAACGCCGACCGGCTGAACATCGCCCGTCGGACCGTCGCAAAGTACCGGGAGGCGATGCTCATCCCCGTGGCGCGCCTCCGTCGGAAACTCACCTGACGAACCAACCCCGCACACGCATGAACGACATCATCCGTTCCACCACAGTCATCGGGCTCACCTACAGGGGAAAGAGCGTCATCGGCTCCGACGGCCAGGTCACGGTAGGCGCCACCGTAATGAAGCACCGCGCGAGGAAGATACGGCGGCTGTACAACGGCAAGGTCCTTGCCGGGTTCGCGGGGGCGGCGGCGGATGCCTTTACGCTCTTCACCCGGTTCGAGGAGAATCTCGAAAAGACGCACGGAAACCTGGAGCGCGCAGCGGTGGAGCTGGCGCGCGACTGGAGGACGGACAAATACCTCAGGCAGCTCGAGGCGCTCCTGGCGGTCCTGGACGGGTCGACCTCTCTCGTCATCTCCGGCACGGGGGAGATCATCGAACCGGACGACGGGATACTCGCCATCGGGTCCGGGGGAAGCTTCGCGCTCGCCGCGGCCCGGATGCTCATCAAGCATTCGGACCTTCCCGCCAGGGACATCGTCGAAGAATCCCTCCGCGCGGCGGCGGAAATCTGCATCTACACGAACGCCAATATCAGCATCGAAGAACTGTGAACGAAACACCCCCCCCGGCCGACGGCAGGGAGCTTACCCCCAGGGACATCGTCCGCGAGCTCGACAGGTACATCATCGGGCAGGACCGTGCGAAGAAGTCCGTCGCCATCGCACTCAGGAACCGCTGGCGCCGCCTCCAGGTCCCCCCCGGGCTCCGGGAGGAGATCATGCCGAACAACATCATCATGATCGGCCCGACCGGGGTGGGGAAAACCGAGATCGCCCGGCGGCTCGCAAAGCTCGCCGGTGCGCCGTTCATCAAAGTGGAGGCGTCGAAATTCACCGAGGTGGGATACGTCGGCCGCGACGTCGAGTCGATCATCCGCGATCTGACAGAGTATGCCGTCACGATGGTGAACGCCGAGCGGCGCGCAGGCGTCAACGAGAAGGCAAAGGCCATGGCGGAGGAGCGGATTCTCGACATCCTCCTCCCCCCTCCCCGTCCGAAACAGGGTGCAGGGTTCGATGCTCCCGGGGACGCCGTCGAAGACGTGCAGAACGAGGCGACGCGGGAAAAACTCCGCGCCCGGCTCCGCTCCGGAGGAATGGAGTCGAGATTGATCGAGATCGACGTCCCCGCGGGGATGGGATCCGGGCCGCTCATGCAGGTGATCGGGCCGATGAACCTGGAAGAGATGGGGGTGAATCTTCAGGACATCTTCGGCAACCTCATGCCGAAGAAATCGAAGCGCAGAAAGGCGTCCGTCGCCGAAGCCCGGGTCCTGCTGACGAACGAAGAGGCGGGGAAGCTCATCGACCACGACGCGGCGGTGCGCGATGCGCTCCAGCGCGTCGAGAACTCCGGAATCGTCTTCATCGACGAGATCGACAAGATCGCCGGGGCAAAGGGGCCGGGGCCCGACGTGTCACGTGAAGGGGTCCAGCGCGACCTCCTCCCTATCGTCGAGGGATCGAGCGTCAACACGAAATACGGCATGGTGAAGACCGACCACATCCTCTTCATCGCTTCCGGCGCCTTCCACGTCGCAAAGCCCTCCGACCTGATCCCTGAAATGCAGGGGCGCTTTCCGATCCGCGTGGAGCTGACGAGCCTGACGGAGGATGATTTTGTGAAGATTCTCACGCTCCCGCAGAACGCGCTCATCAAGCAGTACGCAGCGCTTCTCGCGACGGAGGGCGTGTCCGTCGAGTTCACGGAGGACGGGATCAGGGAGATCGCCTCGCTCGCCTCGAAGACGAACGAGCAGGTGGAGAACATCGGCGCCCGCCGGCTTCACACGATCATGACGACGCTCCTGGAGGACGTGCTCTTCGATGCGCCCGACGAGCTTCGCGAAAAGAACATTCTTGTCGACCGAACGCTCGTCCGCTCGAGGCTGGAGGGGATCGTGAAAAACACCGACCTCTCGCGGTACATCCTCTGAGGCCGGCCGGCGTCCGACCGCCTCGTCAGTGAACCTTTTCGTCGGGCATCACCGGCTGGAATCCGAACCCGCCGGACCCCTCGCCGTGGATCTTGATCTCGCCGAACTTCATCTCGAATTTTCCGATGTTGTCCTCCAGGGCGCGGAGGAGCAGCTTGGCGTGCTGCGCGGTCATGATCACGCGCGCGTGGACCTTCGCCTTCGGGACGCCGGGAAGGACCCGCGTGAAGTCAATGATGAACTCGGCGGGCGAATGCGTGATGATCGCGAGATTCGAATAGATCCCTTCCGCTTCCTTCTCCCCCAGCTCAATGTTGATCTGCTGGCCCTGCTGCTGATCTGCCATTCCGTTCTCCTTTGCGCTGCGCTGGCTTCCGGAACCGTCACGGGAAAAAAAGTTTTCCCGCCGGAGGACGGCGCCGGGACCAAGAAGGGCCCGCCGAAGAGCGGCGCCTGCGGCGCCGCAGGCGGCGGGACCGGCACATTCGTGCACCGTTACTTTGATTTTGAGAGCTTGTCCGCCTTCTCGAATGCCGCCCTGGACTTGTCGGGCATGTTCAGTATGGCGTACAGGCGGGCCAACTGCGTCCAGAGAGCCCCGTCATCGGGCCGGAACTGCACGCCCTGCTCGAGATACGGGAGGGACTGCTTGAATTTTTCCTTGTAGGAGGTGTCCTCCTTGATCTGTTTTCCGCCCTTCTTCTGCCCCTCGAGGGCCTTGTCGGTGGCGGCCTTTATCGACACTCCCCAGTTGAGGTACGCGACGCCGATGTTGTACGTCGCGTCGGAATACCCCGGATCGATCTCGAGCGTCTTTGTAAACTGGTCGATCGCGCCGGCGAAATCCTCCTTCCTGAGGAGAAACACGCCGTACGCGTAACGGAACAGCTTGTTCTTCGGATCGCGCGTGACGGCGTCGCGGGTGATCGCCTCGGCTTTTTCCGACTGATTCGAGCGCTCATACGCGTCGATGAGGCTGCTGATGTTATCCGCATTGCCCGGTTTGAGATCGAACGCCCGCTTGAACGCGTCGGCGGCTTTCCGGTATTCGGCGACGGCACCGGCGGTATCTTTTCCGTCAAGCTTCTGCTGGGCGAACGTGTACTGGAGCTGGCCAAGGAAACGGGGCGCGTCATAGGAATCCGGATCCTTCTGGATCGACAGCTGCAGGTTATTCCGGGCTCCCTCATAGTCCTGCTTCGCAAAGTTGGCGAGAGCAGTGACGTAGTATGTCCCCGGGCTGTCCGGCTCGAGGGCGATGGCCGTGTTGAACCGCGTCAGGGCGCTGTCGTAGAGGGCGGCGGTGTCCTTCCCGCGATTATAGCAGTTCACCCCCTCGTTGTACAGGATTCCCCATACCGCGAGCTTGTTCCGCAGGATCTCGGTCTTGTGGACATCCGAAAGCGCGAGGGCGTGCGTGTAGGCCTCGTTCATCCCCGGAAAGTTCTTCACCTGGATGCGGACCGACCCGAGGAGAAACCATGCATCCTCGTCCTTGTCGTTCTTTGCGACCTCTTTCAGGAGGCTTTCCTCCGCCTTCTGCCACTGCTTCTGCTGCATATACAGTTTTGCGCTCGTTGTTTCGGCGGAACCACACTGGAATCCTGTCGTCGAGAGATAGACCGCCGCGAGGAGGAGCACAACTCCGGGGAGATAACGTTTCATGATGACTCCTGGGAATGGGGGTGGTGATGAAGTGTTCAACAATGCAAGATACCAAAAACCCTCCTCGAATGCAACAATGGTTGATTCTCCGCCACTTTTTCCCTACTGTACTATTCCTGCGCCCCTGCCGCAGATCACCCGGAAGGCAAGGAATCCCGATGGCCTGTATTTTCTGCGACATTATCGCCCGCGTGCTCCCTGCGGAAACGCTCTTCGAGAGCGAGAAGGTGATCTCCATACTCGACGTCAACCCCATCCATCACGGCCACGCCCTTGTGATACCGAAGGTCCACTGCACGGACTTTCTTTCCGTTCCGGAGCAGGACCTCTACGAAGTCCTCCGGGTGACGCAGATCGTCGCCCGCGCCCTTGTCAGCACCCTCCATCTCGACGGCTTCAACATTTTTTCCAACAACGGCCGGATCGCCGGACAATCCGTCTTCCATTTCCACATGCACGTCACACCCAGGTACCGGGACGACGACATCCGGTTCGTTCTGAAACTCAAATCGTACTCCGCCGGCGGGATGGCCGATGTCGCCCGCCGGATACGGGAACACCTACCGACATCCGAGACCCCTTGAGGACAATGCCATGCCTGCATACGTGAAGCTCACCCCCCCCGCCGCGGGAGCAAAAATCACACGAAAGGGGACGGCGCTGACCGTCCCCGATCATCCGGTCATCCCATTCATCGAGGGGGACGGCACCGGACCCGACATCTGGCGGGCGTCACGGACCGTCTTCGACGCCGCCGTCGCCAGGGCGTACGGCGGCCGGAGGAAAGTGGAGTGGTTCGAAGTCTTCGCCGGCGAGAAGGCCAACGCCGTCTACGGGCCCAATACGTGGCTTCACGACGATACGCTTGAAGCGATCAGGGAGTACGTCGTCGCAATCAAGGGACCCCTGACAACCCCTGTCGGGGGGGGTATCCGTTCGATCAACGTCACGCTCCGGCAGTTGCTTGACCTGTACGTCTGTCTCCGCCCGGTACGGTACTTCGCCGGAGTCCCCTCCCCCGTCAGGCATCCTGAACTCATCGACATGATCATATTCAGGGAGAACACGGAGGACATTTACGCAGGCATCGAATGGAAGGCGGAGACGCCGGATGCGGCGAAGGTGATCCGGTTCCTCCAGGAGGAGATGGGCGTCAGGAAAATCCGGTTCCCGCTGACGTCGTCGATCGGGATCAAGCCTGTGTCGCGCGAGGGGACAGAGCGGCTGGTACGTGCCGCGCTCCGCTATGCGATCGACAATGGCAGGCGCTCGGTGACGATCGTGCACAAGGGGAACATCATGAAGTTCACCGAAGGCGCGTTCCGCGACTGGGGCTACGAGCTTGCGAAAAGAGAGTTTCAGGACTCCGTCATCTCCTGGGAAGAGTGCGGCGGAAAACCTCCGGAGGGGAAGGTGCTCCTTAAAGACGTCATCGCCGACGCGTTTCTCCAGCAGATCCTGACCCGCCCGGCGGAATACGACGTCATCGCGACGCTCAACCTCAACGGGGATTACATCTCGGACGCTCTCGCCGCTCAGGTCGGAGGGATCGGCATCGCTCCCGGCGGCAACATCAACTATGAGAACGGCTACGCGGTATTCGAAGCGACGCACGGCACGGCGCCGAAATATGCCGGAATGGACAAGGTGAACCCGGGATCGGTCATCCTGAGCGGCGAAATGATGTTCCGATATCTCGGCTGGACGGAGGCGGCCGACATTATCGTCCGTGCGCTGGAGAAGACGATCGCCGCAAAGCAGGTGACGTACGATTTTGCCCGCCTGATGGAGGGCGCGAAAGAAGTGCGGTGTTCCGAGTTCGGCGATGCCATCGTCGCCCGCATGTAAGGAGGACCCCCCGGGAGCGGAAACTTTCTTCCGGGCGTTGGCGTTCGTTGTTAGGGGCGGGGGAACGAGGAAGCCGCCTTTTCACATACGGAGGGAAGTGGTATGAAGAACGCAGCTCGTGCCATGCTCCTGCTGGCGATCACCGCTGCCGCGGCGGCACCTGCGGGAGCCGGGGAGAAGGCGGCCGTGGATTCCCAGGCGCCTCTCTTTACGCTCAATGATGCATCCGGGATCTCTCATTCGCTCTCCGACTACCGGGGGAAATACGTCATTCTGGAATGGGTGAACTTCACCTGTCCCTTCGTGGGGAAACATTACGGAAGCGGGTCGATGCAGGACCTGCAGAAGACGATGACGTCGAAGGGGGTTGTCTGGCTCTCCATCTGCTCGTCGGCTCGGGGGAAAGAGGGGTACTTCGAAGGGGACGCGCTGAAAGCGAAGATCAAAGAAGAACACGCCGCCCCCACCGCATATCTCGTTGACGCCGAAGGGGCGGTGGGAAGGGCCTATGGTGCGAAGACGACTCCGCACATGTTTATCATCGACACTGAGGGAACGCTGATCTACGCGGGGGGGATAGACAACATCGCTTCCACGGATCAGGAAGATATCGCGAAAGCAAGGAATTACGTGAAGGAAGTGATGGAGGCCGTGTGGGACGGAAAGCCCGCGCCCGTCAAATCGACACGGTCCTACGGCTGCTCTGTGAAGTACAACTGACGTGCGAGGGGGGGGTGGCCTGAATGCCCCCCCCGGAGATTCCCTAGGTACCCGCCTGACGGGCTGTTTCCGTTCGTTCGCCGCAGAACTCCTGGAACACCTCGACAAGATGCTGTGAAATCTGGGACGCGTCCCGATTCTCGATCTGGTACCGCGGGATGAAATGCACGAGCTTTCCGTCCTTATAGAGGGCCATCGAGGGAGAAGAGGGCGGGATATTTCCCAGATGCTCCCTGACGCGGGCGGTGGCTTCGATGTCTCCCCCCGCAAACACCGTCGTCAGCTCATCCGGCGCGACGGGAGATCGTTTCAGCGCCATCGCTATCCCCGGACGCGCCTTTCCCGCCGCGCACCCGCACACCGAATTGATGACGATGAGGTTCGTCCCCTTCCCTTTCGCAATCGTCTCGTCCACATCCTTCACGCTCCGCAGCTCACGAAACCCGATGCGCGTGAGCTCCTCTCTGAACGGCTGTATTGCCACTGGATCGTATTGCATATCTCCTCGCTTTGCGGTGAAATGATTGTCCACCTCTTCTCTTCATATACTAACTCATTTTCGCCGCTTCGAGTTCCGTGAGGGGCTGCGGCGCGGCGCAGCCCCTTTTTGCTTCTTCGCACCCGGCGCGGCCTTCCTTGCGCCGCGTGCAGGCTTCTTCGTCGAACGGGCCCCGGGTTTCAAGGGCTCCTTCCTCCGGGCCTCTCCCTTCGACGGCTTCACGCGCGACTTCCCATCCGCGGCGATCAGATTCAACGCGCTCCCTGCTTTGAACCAGCCGATCTGGTTTTCATTGAATGTGTGGTTAAGAAGGATCTCCTCGGCGGTACCGTCAGCGTGCGCAAGCATGCAGCGGAGCGGCCGGCCGGGGGCGAATCCCGACAGCACAATCGTGATCCGGTCGTCCTCCCTCACGCGGTCATAGTCCGACGCTGCGGTGAATGTGAGCGGAAGCATCCCCTGTTTTTTCAGGTTCGTCTCGTGGATGCGGGCAAAGCTCTTGACAATGACCGCCCTCCCGCCGAGCCAGCGGGGTTCCATCGCCGCATGCTCCCGGCTCGACCCTTCGCCGTAGTTTTCATCCCCGACGACGGCCCACGCGAGGTGCTTCCTCTTGTATTCCCTCGCCACCTGCGAGAATTCCTTTTTCTCACCCGTGAAAACGTTCTTCCCGGTCCCCGTCCCCCCCGTGAACGCGTTGACCGCGCCGGTGAACATGTTATTCGAGATATTGTCGAGGTGGCCCCTGTACTTCAGCCATTTCCCCGCCGGAGAAATATGGTCGGTCGTGCATTTCCCCTTCGCCTTCAGGAGGACAGGCATCGCACGGAGGTCTTTTCCGTCCCATGCCGGAAAGGGGGCAAGGAGCTGGAGCCGGTCGCTCGATGGATCCACAGTGACGCGGATCCCCGACCCGTCGAGCGCCGGGGAAACATAGCCGCTCTCCCCGCGGACGAACCCCTTCCGCGGGAGCTCATCGCCGGCCGGCGGGTTCAGCGTCACCCGCTCTCCACGCTCGTTGACGAGCGCATCCGTGAGCGGATTGAACGTGATGCGGCCGGCAAACGCGAGCGCGGTCACGATCTCCGGGCTCGCAACAAACGCATGCGTTTCAGGGTTGGCGTCGTTCCGCCCCGCAAAATTCCTGTTGAACGACGTGATAATGGAGTTCCTGTCCCCCTTCTTCACGTCATGCCGCTTCCACTGCCCGATGCACGGGCCGCAGGCGTTCGCAAGGACGGTCCCCCCCGCTTCCACGAGCGTCTTCAGGTGTCCGTCCCGCTCTATCGTCGCCCGCACCCGCTCCGAACCGGGTGTGATCGTGAATTCCGACCGCACCCGCAGTCCCGCCGCGAGAGCCTGCCGTGCGACGCTCGTCGCCCGTTCGATGTCCTCGTAGCTCGAGTTCGTGCAGCTCCCTATGAGCGCGACACGCAGCTCCTCGGGAAAGTTGTTCTGCCGCACCGCGCCGGCGAATTCCGAAATCTTCCACGCCCTGTCGGGGGAAAAAGGGCCGTTGATCATCGGTTCCAAAGCGGAGAGGTCGATTTCGATGACCTGGTCGTAGAACTCGCCGGGGGAGGCGGCGACCTCCGGATCCGCCCTCAGACACGGGGCGACCCCGTCCGCCATGGCGGCAACCTGCGCCCTCCCGGTGGCTTTCAGATAGTCGGACATGCGGATGTCATAGGGAAAAATTGACGTCGTGGCGCCGATCTCCGCCCCCATGTTACAGATCGTCCCCTTTCCCGTCGCTGAGATCGAATCCGTCCCCTCCCCGAAGTATTCGACGATGGCGCCTGTCCCCCCTTTGACGGTCAGTATCCCCGCCACTTTCAGGATTACATCCTTCGCCGATGCCCAGCCTCCGAGCGCCCCCTTCAGATGAATTCCGATGACTTTCGGAAATTTCAGCTCCCACGGCATTCCCGCCATGACGTCGACGGCATCGGCGCCGCCGACGCCGATCGCGATCATGCAGAGCCCCCCCGCATTCGGCGTGTGTGAATCCGTCCCGATCATCATCCCGCCGGGGAACGCGTAGTTTTCGAGGACCACCTGATGTATGATTCCCGACCCGGGTTTCCAGAACCCGATCCCGTGCCGGGAGGAAACGCCGGCGAGGAAATCGTACACCTCCCTGTTGTCGGTGAGAGCCTGGCTCAGGTCCTCGCGCGCCCCCGACTGCGCCTGAATCAGATGGTCGCAGTGGACGGTCGTCGGGACCGCAACTCTGGGTATCCCGGCGGACATGAACTGCAGAAGCGCCATCTGCGCGGTCGCATCCTGCATCGCCACCCTGTCGGGTGAGAACTCCTCGTACGAACTCCCGCGCACCGAAGGGGCTTTCAGAGGGCGGTGAAAATGCGCGTAGAGGATTTTTTCGGTTAGCGTCAGGGGGCGCCCCAGGATGCGCCGCGCCACTTTCACGCGCCCGGGGGTCCGCGCATAGATGCGTTCGAGGACTTCAATGTCAAATATCATGACACATCCTGTATGTGGTCTCTGAATTCGTCGCGTAAAATATACGCATCGCATGGAATCTCCGCAAGTGAGCCCGGTTGCAATAGTGAGGGTTTTTTGGTAATTTTTTATGTTATGACCACGCAACCCCTCCAGAAGCCTGAACAGGACGACGAAGTCCTGACGCAGGATCCGGCCAAAGTGATTCTCTTCAACGATGACATACACACGTTCGATGAAGTGATCACGCAGCTTGTCAAAGCCACGCGGTGTTCCGCCGCGCAGGCGGAGGCGCTCGCGATGGAGGTCCACACGAAAGGGAGAGCCGTGGTGTTCGCCGGGGAGCTTGCGCGGTGCATGGAAGTCAGCGGCATACTCGAGGAAATCAAACTGATGACGCAGATCGAGGTCTCATGACGTCCAGGGAGACACGGGAGAGCTTTCTCGGATTCTTCAGGGATCGGGGGCACCGGATTGTGCCCAGCGCACCGGTGATCCCCCACGGGGACCCGACGCTCCTCTTTACGAACGCCGGGATGAACCAGTTCAAGGACGTCTTCCTGGGGACGGGACGGCGGGACTATGTGCGCGCGGCGGACACGCAGAAATGCATCCGGGTCAGCGGCAAACACAACGACCTTGAGGAGGTGGGCCGCGACACCTACCACCACACGTTCTTTGAGATGCTCGGGAACTGGTCATTCGGGGACTACTACAAGCCCGAGGCGATCGCATGGGCGTGGGAGCTCCTCACGCGGGTGTGGGGGATCGAGAAGAAAAGGCTCTATGCCACGGTCTTCGAGACCGACGAGGAGGCCTTTGCGCTCTGGAAGAGCGTCACGGACATCGCAGAAGGCCATATCCTCCGGTTCGGGCGCAAGGACAATTTCTGGGAGATGGGAGAAACCGGGCCGTGCGGGCCCTGTTCCGAGATCCATATCGACCTGACCCCGGGGGGGACCGGGAAGGGGCTCGTGAACGCGGGGGACCCCCGCGTCATGGAGATATGGAACCTCGTCTTCATACAGAATAACAGGAACACGGACGGGGAGCTCGAACCCCTCCCCCAGCGGCACGTGGATACGGGAATGGGATTCGAACGTGCATGCGCTGTCCTCCAGGGGAAGGACTCCAACTACGACACCGACGTCTTCATGCCGGTCATCGGGGCAATCGCGGAGCTGACGGGAAGACCCTACGAGAACGAACAGGACCGCGTCGCCATGCGCGTGATCGCCGACCACGTCCGGATGCTTTCGTTCGCCGTCGCCGACGGGGCCATTCCCGGCAATGAGGGGCGGGGGTACGTCCTCCGGCGAATCCTCCGGCGCGCTGCGCGGTTCGGCAGAACGCTCGGAATGAAGGAACCGTTCATACACGCCGTCGCGCCGGCCGTCGTACGCTCGATGGGGGACGTCTTCCCGGAAATTGAGACGCACCAGGACCGCATACAGAAGGTGATACGGGCGGAGGAGGAGAGCTTCAACACGACGCTCGACCGGGGACTTGAGATATTCGCCTCCGTCCTCGAGAGGCTGGGGGATGACAGGGCGGAATTCCCCGGGGACGAGGCGTTCAAGCTCTACGATACGTTCGGGTTCCCGCTCGACCTCACTCAGCTCATGGCGTCGGAGCGAGGTCTTGCGGTGGACACGGGACGGTTCGACGTCCTCATGGAGGAGCAGCGTGCGCGGGCGCGCCGGGGGGACGGTTCAAGGCCCACCTCTCTTGCGGGGCCCGGCGACGACGTATTCTCTCACTCCGCCCCCTCCGCATTCGTCGGATACGAGACGCTCGAAACGCACGCGCGGCTCCACAGCGTCGCGGGGGGGAAATTCGTGAATCTCGACAGGACGCCGTTCTACGTCCGCTCGGGCGGACAGGTCGACGATACCGGCCTCATCGAAGGGGACGGGTTCGTCGCGGAGGTGGTCGGCTCCGAGAAAAAGGGAGAGCGGATCGTCCACGAGGTCCTCCTGCGGGAAGGGTCTTTCCCCTCCGGCGCCGGGGCAGAGGTGACCGCCCGTGTCGACCGTGAGCGCCGGGCGAATATCGAGAGAAATCACTCTGCGACGCATCTCGTTCACGAGGCCCTCAGGCGCGTCCTGGGGACGCACGTGCACCAGCAGGGGTCGCTCGTCGCGCCCGACCACCTCAGGTTTGATTTTCCGCATTTCGCCAGGATCACGCCGGAGGAGATCGGGGCGATCGAGGAAATCGTCAACGGGAAGATCGCAGAGGGCATCCCCGTCATTACCGAAGTCGATCTCCCGATCGAGAAGGCGCGGAAGATCCCGAACGTCAAGATGTTTTTCGGGGACAAGTACGGGGAGCGGGTCCGGGTCGTCTTCATGGACGAGTCGTACAGCGTGGAGTTCTGCGGGGGAACACATGTGAAGGAGACGGGACAGATAGGGCTGTTCAAGATCATCAGCGAATCCGGGATTGCGAGCGGCGTCCGCCGCCTCGAAGCGGTCACCGGGGACGGGCTACGGCGTTACGTTGAGGGGAGGATACTCACCGCCAGGGGAATCGATGAACAGATTGCAAAGCTCCTGTCGGACAAAGAGGCGCTCGAAGGAGAGATGGGGCTCACCCACGCACTTTCAGGGTTCACGGACGGACCGCTCGCGGTCCCGGGAAGTCCCCTGACCTCAGGGGCCATCGATCAGCTCGCGCGGGAGATCAGGCAGAGGGAAGAAGCCGCTGAGCGGCTCGGGAAAGAGACCGCCGACCTCCGCAGGGAGCTTTCCAGGGTGCGCGTCCGCGAGGGGGCGTCTTCGATTGACGACCTTGTCTCCGGCGGCACGAGGATCGACGGGAGCATTCTTGTCACGGCACGGGTTTCCGCCGCCTCGATGGACGAACTCAAGAGCCTGGGGGACGCCCTCCGCTCGAAGCTGCAGTCGGGCGTGGGAGTACTGGGAGCCGTCATTGACGGAAAGCCGGCGCTCGTGTGCATCGTCACGGACGACCTGATCAAAGGGAAGGGAGTGCAGGCGGGGCGCATCGTCGGCGCGGCGGCGGCAATGCTCGGCGGCGGCGGCGGCGGCCGCCCCCACCTGGCGACCGCCGGGGGAAAAGACCCCTCAAAGCTCGGCAGCGCGCTCGGGAGCATCGAAGGGATCGTCCGGACGATGCTGGGTGCGTAGCAACGGAACATGAATCCAGAGAGCGTGAACACTATGGGCAAACCCGAGGATCCGGCGAAGCGCCGGCAGGCGTTCGTCGCACAGGAGCTCGCCGCGAGCGCGGAAGTGAAACGGCGCATTGCCGCGTCCTGCACCGGGCCGATCCTGCTCGCCGTTGACGCCCTCGTGCGCGCCCTCGGCGCCGGGAAGAAGGTCCTTCTCTGCGGAAACGGCGGGAGCGCGGCGGACTCGCAGCACCTTGCGACGGAGTTCGTCATCCGTATGAATCCCGCAATAAAGAGGCCAGGGCTCCCTGCGATCGCGCTCACGACCGACAGTTCCATGCTCACGGCGGGCGCCAACGACATCGGATACGACAACGTATTCGCCAGGGCGGTGGAAGCCCTCGGAGGGAAGGGGGACGTCCTCATCGGCATCAGCACGAGCGGAAAATCCGAGAGCATCATACGTGCAGCCGCCGCCGCGAGGGAAAAGGGGATGACGACGATCGGGCTTCTGGGGGGTGACGGGGGGGCGCTGAAGGCCCTCGTGGACATCGCCATCATCGTCCCCTCGGCCGATACGCAACGGATTCAGGAGGGGCACATTACAATCGGGCACATACTCTGCGGGCTTGCAGAGCGCGAATTATTCGCTTGACGGCCGGTACCACGGTGGCGAGAAAATCTCACGAGACATCGGGCACCCGGCAGGGGGATCTCGTCATCCCCCTGATCCGCGTGGCGATCGACGCCGTCGCGATCGAAGGATCGTTCCTCCTCTCGTACTGGATACGGTTCCGGACTCCGTTGTTCGGGCATCTCGGGTTTGACCCCGCCCCACCCCCTCCGATTGAAGGGTACATCGCCGGCTCGGGAGTGATGATGCTGGTCTGGCTCCTGCTGTTCCGGGCCAGCAAGGTGTACCGCCCGCGCAGGCGAGTGAGCCTTTCGGACGAGCTGATCTCCATCGCCCGGTGGGGCACTGCCGGGATGCTCATACTGATGAGCGCCGCGTTCCTCTACAGGGGATTTTCGTATTCCCGCACCGTCTTCGCCCTCATCTGGGCCACCTCGATTGTGCTGATACTCCTGGGGCGCGCGCTCGTCGCGTCACTGGAACGGAAGATGCACAGGCGCGGGAAGTTTCTCAGGACCGCGGTGATCATCGGCAATGACGCGCTTGCGAATGACGTTTTCGTTCGGCTCCACCGTCACCCTTCGTTCGGTTTCGACATTGCGGGGTACTTCGCGGAGGCTCCCGCCGGTGCCGGGCTCAGGCTCTCCGGGGTGGAGTATCTCGGCCCGATCACGAACGCGGCGGAATTCATCGGAACCCGGGGGGTGAGCGTCGTCTTCATCGCTCTCCGCGCCGGGGAGCACCAGAGGCTGTTCGACCTCGTCTCGGACAGCGAAGGGCTCGACGTCCAGTTCATGATGATTCCCGACGTCCTCGAGGTCCTGACAAGCCAGGTGCGCCTGACCGAATACGAGGGGCTCCCCTTCCTGACGCTCAAAGGGAACCCGCTTACCGGATGGGGGCGGGTTGCCAAACGGATGATGGACGTCTGCGTCTCGGCGCTCCTCCTCCTCGTCCTCTCCCCCTTCCTGTTCCTCATCGCGGTCCTCGTCCGCCTCAGCTCGCACGGATCCATTCTGTATAAACAGGAGCGGGTGGGAATCGACGGCACCCCTTTTTCCATACTCAAGTTCCGCTCCATGCGTACCGACGCCGAGACGGTCACGGGCCCGGTCTGGGCGAAAAAGGACGACCCGCGCCGGACGGCGGTCGGCACATTCCTCCGCAAGACGAGCCTTGACGAGCTTCCGCAGCTCCTGAACGTGCTGAAGGGGGAGATGAGCCTCGTCGGCCCCCGCCCCGAACGACCGTACTTCGTGGAGCAGTTCAGGGAGAAGGTCCCGAAATACCTTGACCGCCACCGCGTGAAAACCGGCATGACGGGGTGGGCGCAGGTCAATGGACTCAGGGGGGACACGTCGATCGAGGAGCGGATCAAGTTCGACCTCTACTACATCGAGAACTGGTCGTTCGCGCTCGACATCAAAATACTCCTGCGCACGGTCCGCGCGGCGCTTTCATTTGCCGAGGTGCACTAACGATGATTCCCCTTGTTGTCTTCTACATGCACGTCGTCGCCATCGCGGCGGTCTACACAAGGCGCTGGCAGGAGGAAGGAATCCCGGGAGGAATGCTTGCGGTGTTCTTCATGGCACTGATATTCTTCGTCGGCTGGAGCATGGCCTCGTTCGTGATGAAACTCCTCATGGCCCCGGGGGACCCGCAGGCGCTCCTGAACCGTGACTCCGCATCGCTGCTTCTTCTGACGTCCGCGGAGGCCGTGTTTTATTATTTCTACCTTCGTGGAGAGGAGAGGCCGTCCCGCGTCTGATCCGCGGGACGGCGTCCAGCATCATTCTACTTCGCTGCGACCCTGGCAACCCAGATCTGTCCTTCCATCGATTTGGCGAGCTGGTCTGCGGCGTCCTTCGCTTCCTTCGAGCTCCCGTAACGGCCGACCCGAACCCGGTACCAGTTCTCCCCCGCGATGACCGCATCCTCGACAAACGCGCTCATCCCCGCCGCGCTCAGCCTCGACGCTTCCTTATCCGCCATGTCTTTGCTCGTCCATGAGGATACCTGGACGGTGAAGTTGCCGCTTCCGGAGGGAGGCGGGGTGAATGTCTGTGCGGGCGCAGACTCCTTCTTGTGCGTGGACCGCGACGGGGCGGGCGTGGGGGTCGACGTTGACGGCACCGGCGTCGCAGGTGCGGTCGCCGCGGGCTCCAGGCTCGGGTCCGGCGTGGGGGCGGGCGTTGCGTCGCTTGCCGTGGGCGCTGCGCCCTGATCGGTCGCATTTGAGGCCGGGGCAGCAGTCTCGGGCACCGGAAGCTGATCGGTGATCGCCTCTGTGGTGATCTTCGGCGTCCTCTTCCCCCACAGGTGAATGACTTTGAAATAATTCAGTGCGAACACACCGCCCGCCACGACAACGAGAAGGAGAAGGGCAGTGAGGAGCGTCGAACTCTTTCCTCCCCCTCCGCTCACGCCAACTTCACGGAGGGTCGGCGGGGGTGCCACTGACTGGTCGGAATCGAGGGGATTGGACTCTTCTTCGAATCCGTCATCCCTGAGATTCAATTTCGGCATGATTGCTTCCTCCTGTAGTTGTGATCACGACGATCGTGCTAGGCGCCCGTCTATTATCGCAAGCCGGGTCGATTCCGCCTGTGTCCCCGGACAAACACGGTCCACAGGCACGCTCACGCTTTCGAATTCGAAGAAGTCCCCGTTAAAGTAAACTCTCAAGTACTTCACCTAGTGGCTTAATTTAGGGGGAAAACCTATTGAAGTCAAGCTGATTCTCGAAAAACGTGCGCCTGCGTGGAGAAAACCGCCCCGGGTCATTCCCGCCGCCCCCCTGCATCAATCGGGCGCCCCGTGCTGTCCGCGCCGTGAGACACCGTGTCCCTCCGGGGGACGGACGTATCGGGAGGCGTCACTCCGGAGTCCGCGCCGGGGGATACCACTTTATTCCGATGTCCGGAAAGCGTATCCGGGACCGCGCCTGCGGAACGGGGTGTGCGCACCCCGGCGCGGGACGTTTCTCCGGGGTGGACCGCCGTCCGGAGCGGTTCAGTGCGCATAGTGTCCGGACGGCCTGCAACGGAGAGCGTGTCCGCCGGAAGGGCGGGTTTCGCCCCCTCCGGGAAGAGGTTGGAATGCATGAGGACCGCGTACAGGGCGAATCCGAGAACGGCGAGCGTAACGACCGCAACGACGAGAACCGGCCCGATGGAAATCGGGCGGAGCCGCCTGCGGCGCCGGTCACCGCCGTGCAGCCTCTGGTGCAGCGCTGACTCAAAGTACCAGGGAGCGCCCTGACGCTTCAGGCGGCGCAGCTCCTCCTTGAGGCGCTCGTATTCACTGCCGTTTGATAATTTCCCCATCGGCGTTCAGTCCGTTATCAGGTCGCGCAGGCTGTCACGGAGCACCGCGCGCGCCCTGTTGATCCGCGATTTCACTGTCCCCATCGCGCTCCCGGTGATCGCAACGATCTCCTCGTATGAAAGCTGCTGGATGTCGCGGAGGACGATCACCTCCCTGTATTTGACCGGGAGAGATTTAAGCGCTTCCTGGATCCTCTCTTCCCGGAGCATGCTCTCGGCGGCGCCGTCCGGTCCCGCGCCGTCGTCCGGCAGATCGTATTCCGGTCCGTCGGCATGCGGGCCTCCGAGGCGGACAAACCGCCGGAGGGAGAGCCGCCGGAGACGCGTCTTCGCGAGGTTTGACGCGATCGTGTATACCCACGTCGAGAATTTTGCCGCCGGAGTATACGAGCCCCGCTTGCGCCACACCCGGACAAATGTCTCCTGGACGACGTCCTCCGCGTCGTCCCTGTCGCCGAGGAACCTCTGCGCGAAGTTCGTCAGATCGTCCTTGTAGCGCTGGACCAGGAGTCCGTACGCCGGCTCGTCCCCCTGCTGAAACAGGGACATCAGATTCTCATCCGACGGTTCAGTGGTCAGGGCAATCTCCTCCTGGAGGGCATACCTTATACTCCCCGGGAAGGGACGATGTTCCCCTCCTCCGCACCGCACAGGCGAAGCACGAGCTCCTCCATCACACGGCGCGGATCCTCCGTTCCCGACTTCGACCGTTCGTCCGCCTCCGCCAGCAGGAGGAGGGCCCGCTCGCACGCTGCCGGGGACTGGTGCGCAAGCGCGTCCTGATACTCCTGCAGGAAATACGGATTGACGCGGGCCTGCGAAGCCTGGTCTTTTCCGGCCACCCCGCGCCGCCGGAGATCGTGAAGCTTCCAAAGCGTCAGGAAGTAGTTCGTCATCGTGGCAATCACCAGCGGCAGGGCGCCTCCCGCTTCAAGAATCTCCCCGAGGATCGTCATTGCGCGGGGAGTATCCCTTCGGCCGACGACCTTCTGGAGTTCGAACGGCGTGTACTCTTTCGACATGCCGACGAGGGCTGCGACGTCGGCGGCGGTGATCTCCTCCCGCCCGCCCGCGTAGACCTCGAGCTTGTCGAGCTCGTTCCTGAGCTCACGGAGCGACGTGCCAGTACAGGCGGCGAGGAGCTTTGCAGCCTCGGGCTCGATCCGTCGACCGTCCTTGCGGACCTGGGAGGCGATCCAGGCCGGCAGCTGGTTCTCGTACAGCCGCTTGCATTCGAGCGCCCCTCCCGATTTTCGTATCGTCGTAAACGGTTTTTTCCTCATGTCGGGCTTCACGGCGACGAGGATGAGGCATGACGAGGGGGACGGCTCCGCCGCATAGGCCGACAGAATATCGAGGTCGTGCGCCGAGAGCCTGTCCGCATCGCGGACGACGACGACGCGGCGCCCGCCGGCCATCGGAAACGACGAGGCGCGTGCGACGATTTCCCTGCCGTCCGTCTCTTCGCCGGCAAGCACGTCCAGGTTGAACGTCCGGTCTCCCCCGGCAAGTGCGGCCCGGAGAATGGCGTCGAGCGCCTCCGCCGCGAGAAAGTCCTCCTCGCCGTACAGGAGATAGACGGGCGCAACGTCACCCCGCCCGAGCGATGCAATAAGGTCCTGTGATGTCGCGCTTTCTCTGGCCACGGGATTTCAGTTCTTCGCGGGAAGGGCACCCGGACGCTGTATCCGGACCTCCTTCATCACGACGGGGGTCACGGGCTTCGAGGCGTCCGGTCCCATCCCCCCCTTCAGCGGCACAGCGCCGATGGCATCGACGACATCCATCCCCTTGATTACCCTGCCGAATATCGTGTAGCTCTTCGGGAGCGACCTGTTGTCCTCGAGCATGATAAAAAACTGGCTCGTATTGGTGTTCGGGCCGCGGTTCGCCATCGCCAGGACCCCTTTCATGTATCCGGTTTTGTAAGACCCGGCGGCGGGATTCAGCTCGTCGGCGAACTCCTTCCCCCAGATGCTCCTCCCCCCGCTTCCGGTCCCCGTGGGATCGCCCCCCTGAATAACGAACCCAGGGACGACACGGTGAAAAATCACGCCGTTGAAATAGTTCTGGCCGGCAAGACCGACAAAGTTCTCCACAGTCTTCGGGGCATCCAGGGGATACAATTCAGCCTCGATCGTTCCCAGCGTCGTCTCAATCACAGCGACCAACTTTTCCTGTTCCATCGGTTTCCCCTTTTCAGTTTGTGAAGACGGGGGAGACGTGCACGCCCATTGCACCCCCCCCGCGAGCGCGGCAAAGATGATGACGGCGACGAATTTCCCTGCGGACGCGATGCGTTCCGGCATGTGATGTCCTTCCTCTGTTGTTAGAAGAGATAGCTGGCGCCCAGGCGTGCGCCGGCGCCGAACGAGTGAAACGTGACGGGCAGACCGCTTGACGACACGCCGGGGCTCGCCCCCTGCGCGTCGGCAACGCTCCCGATGAGCTCCCAGCGGGCATTCGCCCCGAGGTACGCATAGAGATGGTCGCCGAACGCCGTGTTGGCCTCGATCTCGACAACAATCCCCGGGCCTTTCCCGGTGAACGCATCGTTGAGGTACAGCGTATTCTCCTCCAGGCGCCCGAAATGATATCCCCCGCCGGCTCCCAGCCTGACCGAGTAGACGCCGCGGTCAAGAAGCATGTACTGGAGTATGAGCGACGGCATGTGATACGTGACGTTGAACGTCGCGGGGCCGAACGGTCCCTGGGGCGAGAACGTTGCGAGCGTATACGCATACTCGATCTTCAGGAGCCACGGCGCCGTGAGCGGCAGCGTGCCGGCACCGAAGAATTCAACCGCCGTCTTGAAACGGGGGACGACCTGCGCCGGGGAGACCGTCGCGTTGATGAGCGTCGTCACGTCCGCATACGAAGCGTACTCCACGCCCATCCCCGCGGAGAGCGAGGCGCGCGGGGACGGATCCGGCTGCGTCTGCGCGTGCAGCTGCGTCAGAGCGCACAGAAGAACAATGAGAAATTTCACGCGGTTTTCTCCTCCCTGCCTGCTGAAGATCCTCCCCCGCCGGGAACCGGCTTCACCCGGTCCCGTATGAAATAATACAGCCCGATGAGCGTCACGCCGATGAACCCGACGGCATGCGTCACCGTCGCGAATCCCAGCGCGACGGAAGGGTCCACCGCATAGAGACGGATAAGCGTCTGCGAGGTAAACGCGTGGTAGCTCCCGGTGCTCCCCGGAGTCGGGATCGCCACGCCGATGCTCGATATTGTCAGAAGAACGACCGCCGCGCGCATTCCGAGACCCCCGAGGCCGAACGCGAAAAGGGCCACGTACGTCATCAGGATATAGAGGACCCAGACAAGGACGCCGGAGGCTGCGATCACCGCGAAACTGGCAGGCTCTTTCAGGAAGAGGAACCCGTCGAGAAACGCGTGCACCTGTCCGTCCACGCGCAGACGGACCCCCGGGGGGAGCAGCCAGCCGAGAGGCCGGAGGAGGAACCGGTCCGTCCAGTCCCTGCGCATCATCATGGCGACAAGGAAGACGAGACCCGCTCCCGTGACGGCGGTGATGATGAGGCCGGCGCTCTGGAGCCAGGGAAATGACTCGAGGAGCGGTCCGTCATACACAAGCGGGAGAAGCGCGACAAGGATAAGGAAGGAGAATGTGTCGATGATCCGCTCGACGACGATCGTCCCGAGCGCTGAGCTCACCGGGAGGTGTTCCGTCCTGCTTATCGCGTAGGGGCGTGCGATCTCGCCGGCGCGCGGGAGGATGTTGTTGAACATGTAGCCGATCATGACGCCGGCGAAGAGGTTCCTGAACCCGATGCCGCGCCGGATCGGCGCGAGGAGGTATCCCCAGCGCCACGACCGCACGACATGGCTCGCCATGAGGCAGGCGAAATACGCCAGGATCCAGAGGTAATTCGCCCCCCGCACCAGCGCGATGAGCCTGCCGACGTCCGTGCCGCGGAAGGCGATCCAGAGGAAGAGCACCGTCAATGCCGCGCTCAGCGCATACTGCACGTACCGCCGGGGGCGCGGACGGGCGGGCCCGTGGAGCGGGAACTCCTGAAGCAACAGCCCTCCTATCGCATGTCGACGACCTCTGCCCCTTCCGGAATCTGCATGACGAACCGGGAGTCGCTCAGGCCGGGATTCAGTTTGATGTCGCTGACGGTGTATGTCGTGACTTTGCCGTTCACGTCGGTCATCTCGGCCATCCGGACGAGCCACTCCGACGGATCGACCCAGAGGCGCATTGAGCTCACGAGGGATCCTTCACCGCGAGGGCTGAGCTTCAGGATAATGCACTCCATCCCCCCCGCTTTTTCCCGGCCGGTCACGGCAGCGGCGTACTCCTCCGTCGCACCCCCGAGTATCCGCTCGGGGGAAAACGACCGGTCCGAGAGCTTGAACCTGTCGATCAAAACCTGTTTGTTGGCGGGGGAGTACGACCAGACCGTCTCCCCGTCCGTGACGACGGTCTGCTCGTCCGTCTCGATCCTGTATTTGTGTTCTTTCTTCAGGAGCAGGGTTCCCCGTGACCGCTGTTCCAGGGTTGACTCGGGGAACCGGGTGCGCTGCGTGAAGCGGAGTTCCGCGTCCCGGATCGTATCGTATTTCTTCCTGACGTTCGCCAGGGTCTCCTGCGGATCGTCAGATGAGGCGGCCGGACGGACGGCGGAGAAAAGGAGCGCCGCGATGACGGCGGTGCGCTGTATGCGTGCGTTCAAGTAGGGTCTCACGAATTATTGAGTATCACGTCGAGCTCCGCTTCCGACTCCACAAGGACATCGCGCGCCTTGCTCCCGTCGAAGGGACCGACAATCCCGGCGGATTCGAGCTCGTCGACGAGCCTTGCCGCGCGCGAGTACCCGACCTTCAATCTCCGCTGAAGGAGCGATACCGATCCCTGCTGGTGCCTGACGATGAGCCGGGCAGCCTCCTCGAAAAGCTCGTCGCGCTCCCCGTCCGCGGCGCCCTCCCCGTTTCTCTTCTTCTCCGCAATCGACGGGAGCAGGAACGGGCGGGAGTAGCCGGGCTGCGCGCTGATGTGATCCACAACCGCCTCCACCTCGTCCGCGGAGATAAACGCATTCTGGAGGCGGACGGGTTTCGGGCTGCCGCTCGCCAGGTAGAGCATGTCGCCGTTTCCCAGGAGCTGCTCCGCGCCGTTCATGTCGAGGATTGTCCTTGAATCAGTCTTGGACGCCACCTGGTAGGCGATGCGCGCCGGGAAGTTCGCTTTGATCACGCCGGTGATGACATCCACGGACGGCCTCTGCGTCGCAACGATGAGGTGGATTCCCACGGCCCGCGCGAGCTGCGCCAGCCGGGCGATCGGCTCTTCCACCTCCCGCGCGGCGGTAATCATCAGGTCCGCAAGCTCGTCGATGACGACGATGAGGAACGGCATCTTCGTGTGCGTCAGGGTCTCCGTGCTCTTCAAACGGCCGGAGGCGAGCCTCTCGTTGTAATCCACGATGCTCCGGACTCCCGCGCTCGCCAGCCTGTCGTACCGCTTTTCCATCTCGATCTCCACTCCCCGCAGAACGATGACGGCGTTCCCCGGGGTTGTGACGATGAGTTCGTCGATGTCGGGGGACACGGCGAGGAAATGGTGCTTCAGACGGGCGTACAGCGAGAGCTCGATCTTCTTCGGGTCGATGATCACGAGCTTCAGATCGGACGGGTGAAGCCTGTAAATCAGGCTCGCCAGGATCGTATTGATGCCGACGCTCTTTCCCGATCCCGTCGATCCCGCCATCAGAAGGTGGGGCATCTTTGCCAGGTCGTCGGTGAATACCTCGCCCGCGATCGTCTTCCCCATGGCAAGGGGGAGGAGCGCGTTCGCGTCGCGGAACGCCGTCGAGTTAATCACGCTGCGGATCGTCACGAGCGACCGGTGGGAGTTCGGAATCTCGACGCCGACCGCCGATTTCCCCGGAATGGGCGCCATGATGCGGATCCCCTTTGCCGCAAGCTTGAGCGCCATGTCGTTTTCCAGGCTGACGATGCTGCTGATCTTGACGCCGCTCGCCGGGACGAGCTCGTAGAGCGTCACGACAGGGCCCGGCGTGACGCTGACGCTCTCAAGTTCGACGTCGAACTCCGCGAGAGTCGCCCGGAGCAGGTCCGCGTTCGCCTTCAGTTCCTCGTCATCCACGTCCTCCTTTCCAGGCCTGGGGGCATCGAGGAGGTCCACAGAGGGAAAGACGTAATCTATTTCTTCCGGGGAACCGGCGTCCGGTCCTGCAGGCCCCCGCTGGAGAAGTTCCCCGGGATCTTCCCGGGGCGCGACGCGCACGGGACGGCTCACGGAGATCTTCAGGTCATCAGACGGGGCGGGGACCCTCTCGGGCCGCCGTACCACGGGGACCGGCTCGCGCTGCGGCTCCTCCCCGGCGGGCTTCGTGATCCTGACTTCGCTCCGGCCCGACGGGGCCGGCGGGGCGGCGGCTTCACTCCCGCGCTCCTGCTCCGCAGCCGCAGCGGCGCGTTCTTCCCTCTTCTCCTCGAGCCACCCCGCAAAACGCTGAAACGCCCCCCGGAGCCGCTCCACCGTCTCATGGACGTCGAGATCGGCCGCGAGGACCGCGGTAAGGAGCATTCCCGCCACGAGGACGATCGATCCCCCCGCCTTCCCGATCAGCTGGGCGAGCATCGTCGCGACGGAGTAGCCGATGATGCCGTACCATTCCTTGGCCGGCCCCCCCGGATCAGTGATGAGCTTGATCATACCGAACGACACCGAGACCAGGACCGCGCTCACGATCGTGTAGTTGGTGACGACGAGGGAGGACCGCACGTTTCCCCTGCGGAGGATCGTCCAGCCCCAGAGGAGGACAATGAGGGGGAGCACGACGACGGCATACCCGACCGTCGCATTGATGAGGAAATCGGAAAGGATCGCGCCGACGAGCCCGAGGCCGTTGTGGACGGTGTCGGCCATCGCGCGGACGTTCTGGTCTCCCGTGACGACCCCGGTGAGATCCGACGCGCGGACGTTGTGGGATTCATCGGCCGCGTCGTACGTCACAAGCGCGATCAACACGAGGAGGGCCGCGACGATCATCAGCAGGGCGGCCACCGCGCTCCGGCGCGACCCGCCTCCCCCCCGTCCTGAAGCCGATTCGTTACCCCTGGGCACGTGCACTCTCCTCACGATTCCTGGGAATGAACACCGGGCGCTTTCCGCTCCTGTTCATCCCTGAGCTTGATGACGTTTCCCTCGAGGAGCGGGAGGACCGGCAGCGTATCGATCCCCGAACAGAGTTTCAGGTCCGCCCCCATCCCGATCTCCTGCAGACGGCGCCCGTGTTCGGACGACCGGATCATCTTGAGTATCCCGCGGTCGTGCGTCCTGTGCAGCGTCCTCGCCACAAGGGCACCGTCCGACATCTCCGGCTCGGCCCCTCCTGATGCAGCGACGCGGGAGATCAGCATCCCCGCACAGACCGAATCCTCCATCGAGAGCGCGCCGTCGTTCCCCGCACAGACGATCGTGAAATCGCGCGGAGTGCGCCAGAGCGCGTCGGCGACGGTCCCGATATTGACGAACCCGCAGACAAAGAGCTCCCGGGCATAGCGCGCCTTCACAAGGGCCTGCGACCCGTTCGTCGTGCTGAGTATGATCGCCTTTCCTCTCACCCGCTCGGCGGTGTATTCCGCGGGTGAGTTGCCGAGGCTGAACCCGTCGATCATCCTGCCGTTGCGCTCCCCCCCGAGAAGGATCACGTCGCCGAACAGGTTCCCGGAAATCTTGACCGCGGATTCCACTGTGGTCACGGGAATGATCTCCCGCGCCCCGTTGCTGAGCGCGGTGATTATCGTCGTGCTCGCGCGCAGGACATCGATGACAATGACCGTCTTTTCCCGCAACGCCAGCTCGTCGGTCTGATGCGGGATGAAAAAGAGATCGATGCGCATCGCGCTCACTTCCTGATGAAGGGTGTGAGAACGATCTCCGCCGGGACCTCGCGGTTCCTGATGCTCACCGTGAGCGGCGTTCCCGGGCCCGACTGCGCGGAACCGACGTAGCCCATGCCGATCCCCCGGTCGAGCACCGGGGAAAACGTGCCGGAGGTGACGCTCCCCGAGCGGGCGCCCGAGGCATTGATCGGGTATCCCTGCCGGGGGAACGCCCTGTCGTTGAGCGCAAACCCGACGAGCTTCCGCTTCACCCCCTCCCTGAGCGCCCTGACGATCGGGGCTTTCCCGATGAACTCCCCCTTGCCGGTCTTCGTGATCCAGTCAAGACCCGCTTCGATGGGATTCGTCGTCTGATCGATGTCGTGCCCGTAGAGGCAGAATCCCATCTCGAGGCGGAGCGTATCGCGGGCGCCGAGCCCGACAGGCCCTATGCCGTAGGGCGCCCCCGCCTCCATGATCGCCTCCCAGATCCGCGTCCCCGTTTTCACGTCGGAAGGGAAGTAGAGTTCGAACCCCAGCTCCCCTGTGTATCCCGTCCGGGAAATGAGCATGTCGACGCCTGCGACGGTGCCGCGGAGGAAGCGGTAATACGCGAGCGAGCCGAGGTCGGCGTCCGTCAGAGCGCCGAGCGTGAGGAGCGATTTCGGCCCCTGCAGCGCGAGAAGCGAAAGGTCGTCCGAGCGATCGACAAGCTCCATGTCGGCGGCGGCATGATCCCTCATCCAGGCGATATCCTTCGCCGTGTTCGCCGCGT
>Ga0182021_10001231_pt1 | contig 29174 bp, 37 predicted proteins | sample 612E3MmetaG_FD_120493 | JGI IMG/M metagenome (GOLD analysis project Ga0182021, IMG submission 120493) | Permafrost microbial communities from Stordalen Mire, Sweden - 612E3M metaG (Illumina Assembly) | ecosystem: Environmental > Terrestrial > Soil > Wetlands > Permafrost | place: Sweden...
ACGGATTCTCCCGCTTTCTCTGCTTTTTTCTCTAAGCTTTTTTTTCCTTTAGGCATATTACATCCAATTTTATCTTTGAAGCCAAGAATATAAATCCAAACCAATATGTCTGGTGAGCAGAGGATTATCAATATAACAAATTCCTTGATGCGCGCGCGCCTTTTGTCAGACAGGGATAATTATGTCTGAAGAGAGAGTATGGGTTAACTCCGTCCTAACTGGTGAACCAGCGAGGATCATCAGGGAGGCTAAGCGCGCGAAATCGCACGCCCTTTTATATTGGTAAAATGAAACCCGAAGGTTGTTCTGAGAAAAGATAATATTTTCCGCACGTTTGAATCCAGAAAGAAAAATTAGCTTATTTTATTACAAAATGCTCGATAGACCACAAGCTTAGAACTATTGCTGACATTAAAATTGAAGTTCTCATCAAAGCCTCCCCACCAATGTGAAACAAATCATTCGCTGATGTTGCAGGTGCTAATGCTAACCACGTTAGGGCAAAGGTGTGATTTCTGGGAAGCATAAGAATAGCGAGGCTTGTCGTCAGTAGAAATCCCGCACTCCAGACAAATCCGTTCTCACCACTTGCTTGAACGTAACCAAGTACAAGATTTGAACCTTGAAGGGAGGGAACGAGGCTAATCGATGTAATTGTAAAACCTGAGATCAGAGCTGCGACGATATGGCCTAACTCGTGGATAACTGAATAACTCAACATCGCCCCTATTGGATAGAGGCGAGAAATTTTCATTGACCCACCTTCTGCACAATTTCATAAATTGCGAAATACCTGTCCTTCAACTTGTTGTGAATAACAATGACTGCCTCAGTGCCATTCACCCGCAGCTCTTCTTTCTTCTTCCTAGCGTCGTCCTGCTGGAGCCAAGCAGAGTGGAACTCTAACGATTTTCCTCCCCTGTTTGTAATTCTTAAAAATTTGATTGGTAAGCCTTCCCAGCTGACCTTCTCAGGCTTAACTGCTTCTTTCTTGATCTTGGTGATCTTGTCTGAGCCTAACACTTTCACTTTTTTAGAGGATACCATACCTGTTACCTCATAATATGGTAAATGATGACATTTATAATCGCATTGAATCATTATGATTTGATATTAGATGAGATTAAAAAGAGGTTGGTCAGTATGCGTCTGTCCTTACTGCCTACAATCTATCAAATTTATTGTGATTGATAAAAAGCAGTTCGACGGCCTAATTCGGTGTTCTTCATGTATGAAATTTTTTACTGTGAAGAAGCTTGAGGATTTTTAGTATGAGCATTATAGAACTCACTAAACAAACGAGCTAGTTCAAGGTACTTGATATCATCGATTGCTGCTTTATCCCTAAAGTATGACTGATCTTTAGTGAGTAGTAGCTTATCCCAGTAATCCACAATCAGCTTCTCTAAGACCCTCATCTCGCGGTTAATCTCTCTGAGTTTATCGTCGGTGGGATTTGCGATCTCTTCACAAGCGCGTGCGCCAAACTCGTAGAATATAATGCGGGGTGATTCGGGTGCTGGTAGAGACATCTTCGAAGTTATACTCTTCACCATACGCGCATACGTTTCTCTCCCGGTCTCGACTTTGATCTCGTTGTTCTCTGTCAAGTCAGTCACTTCTTTTGCCGAGCGTGCCAAGATTTGATGCGCCTCCGGATGGTGGTGTTGGCAGAGAAGATGATGGGGGAGTTGGTGGTGGGGGCTCTGAATTATTATATGGCCCATTTGTGTCTGGTCCCCGAATGACCGGGTTATGTGTAAATGGTTCATTCATTTCTGGTCCTTGGATTGTTGGATTTGGTATGGAGAGTGGGCCATGATCTACTTCGCCAGACTTGGTGCTGGGTTCATGACCTTCCTGAGTATTTGTCACTATATTGAATCCAACATCTTCAAGCGAACTCTCATTGCTAGGTGGTTGCTCCACGATGTCGGGAGCACTGCTCGTTGTCCCCTTATCTACGGGTACCAAGCTCAGGCCTTCGTATCGGTGCCACTGTACATCGGAGAGGCTCGATCTCCACTTCGCGATCTCCTCAGCAGCAGCCTGATCAGTGACGCCACCTAGGACCTTGGTAGGTAGATTATGATAAGCACCGGAGACTAGTCGGTAGAGGTTCTGTTTGCTCTGGCCACCACCCTTCCGAGTCTGCTCAATGTAGTCCTTCTTAGCTATGCCAGCAAGCAGACGCTTCATCATTGCGGGACCGAGAGAAACCCTTGACCCGATCCTTTCCCTAAGCTGACTTACATCGAACTCCGTGCCAGCAAACTCGTCGTTGATGGTATCTAGAATCATCCGTTCCCGGTCCGTCAATCCTACGAGGGTCTGACTGATGACTCCACCCGCGATCTCTAGCACATCAAGGTAGTCGCACCATTCAGCGACCACGTATCGTTTACTATTGCTTTCGAGTATCTCACGTTGGGTCTGTCGAGTCATGGCGAGGCACTTTGTTAACCCTTCGAGCCTCTGCCAGTCCCTCCGCGCCCGTGTGTAGATGATTGGTACCCTCATCAGCTCAGCAAAGGGGATCACAACTTCTTTACAACCGCAATCCTTCAACCAAGAGATCGCTGTCCGAATCCCCTCGTAGTTGACGCTTACCGCTTCCCACGGATGTGAACTATTCCTCATCTGAAGGCTTATGATCCTCGCGGTCTGTTCAGGCGACTCATCGGGGTTTAGCGTGAATACCCTCGTGGCCATCTGAGGTTCGAATGGGTAGACGGTTGTGGAGATCATCGAGAAGTGTCCATTGGTGGTCTTTGTTACAGTCTTGAACTTCGTTCCCTCCCTCTCCACCGTCCCTGTCATTAATCCATGTTCCGTCAGCAGAATTTGCAAGGAATCGGACTTGTCCTGATCACGGAGCTGCGAGAGATACAGGATACGGTAGTCCAGCGTATCCCCCGCATGGTCGGCCCAGGTCTTGGTGGTTCTACTATACTTGAGGATATCATCCTGAGGGAACATTTTCAGTATATTGTCAGCGATGTGGGTTTTACCCAGTCCCGAGTTGGCCTGTAAGATAGAATGTAGCGGATATTGAGTGAGATAGGTTGCTGTGACGAGGAAGAGGATCTGCGCGGTCTTCTCCTCGCCGGCGATGGTCTTCCTTATAATCGCTAAGGCGAAGCCCAGTAGGTCTCTGAGGATCTCCAGCAGCGTTGGGTCGTTCTGGTATAGTTTTTCAACACTCATCATTGATCATCTCCGGGTCGAACCTGCCGTTCTTAACATACAGTTCGAGTTGATTGATGACTCGTAGGTCGCCACCTGATCGCTGTGCAAGCCTTAGGAGGAACCTGTTCTCCGCTGGTGTTGGCTCCTTAGTACAGAATCCTTCGGCGATGCTGATATCCCGTAGCTTCTTCGCCACGAGTGGAATCGGGATGGGTTTAAAGGTGATAACTACGCAACGTGACTTGATGGCCTTTTGTATCTTGTCCTCGAGGTTGGTGGCGAGGATGAAGACTGCGTTGTGCACACCCTCCATCAGCTTTCGCAAGCTTTCCTGATCCGACGCGTTTAGTGCATCGGCCTCATCGATGAAGATCACGTGCTTGAATGATGATTGGAGGTACTTCGTGAGGTCATTATCGATCACGTATCGGGTGATCCTGCTGCCACTAAGCTCGACGATGATATCCTTCCAACCGTCCTCGATGTAATGTGAGGTGAAGAGTTGAGGGAGACTTCCCATGCCCTTCAGTTGCTTGTTGAGCTCCCTTGCCAGGATGTATGCGACAGATGTTTTACCGCAGCCGGTGGGGCCCACGAGGAGTAGGTTAGTGTTTGCACCGTTGATCAACCAATTGATTAGTAGCCTGATAATAGCTAGTTGTCCAATGAGGTCTTCCATAACCTTGGGTCGCCACTTTTCAGTAAGGGGCTGCTTCCTCATCATATCAGCCTCCATACCCATATAATGTAGCGTCCGAGAGCTGTCTGGATTTGGTACCTGTGCCCTCGTGTCTCCGCATGCTCTTACTAGACGAGACGTGCTCGTCGGGATTTGATGCGCCATTTGCGTATGGCGTTTTTAGATAGACTTCTCTTTCTACCATAATGGCTAAGAGTAAATGTCGTTAATGGGAATCTATGGTGACAATTGCGTTTTAATCCCATTAAAAAATTAACAAATAGCTCTAGTTGATCTCTATTTGTTGGAAGATCATGTCTGCTAGTCCCACGGTGCAAGATGCAGTACTTTATTCGTTTTGTCGGATATTGCGCGCTAAAGATATGGATGTAAGTCCATGTGATATCAAAATTCCGAAGTCTAAAGAAGTGCAAGACGATTTAGTGAAAAATGGCCCCGACGGTGATTCGTGGAAAGGATGTTCTGCTTTACGTAAAATACAAAGGGCTATTGAAGTCCTTAAATGGAAAAAGATACTTCTAATAGAGGAAGAGTCTGAGCCAAAAATTTCGCAATCTGAAGTGATAAAAATAATTGCAAATCAAGAAAACATTGAAAAACATCAATCAAAAATAAAAGGATATATAGATAAAAGAAACTCACTAGAGATAATTATTAAGGATTACTATGAACCAATCCATACAATAGTTAAAAATATAAATATTCCTAAGAATAAAGAATATATTATAATTACTCAGGAAGAAAAAAACTCCATAGATCAATTAATCAATAAAGATTTATTATACATATTTACTGAAGAATTACGGAAAGAATGGGAAAAAATCTCATCTGAAAATTCAGATTCTGATAGATATAAGATATCTGATGATTTTTTTAATACCATTAGGAAAGAATATACCCGCTATGTAATAGAATACTATCAAATTAGGAAATATTTATGCGAGTTAGGTATCGTTGAATCGGATCGCATAAGATTAGTGGAAGAAACTCCATCGATTAAAGAAGATAGTAATTCTAAGCGAATACGGCGATTTATTGTATCAGGCTTTAAAAGTAATTCCACGTTACTAAATAAACTGATCCACGCTTTATCTGATGGTAGAAAATTGGCAGCTTACATATATCCCGAAAAATTACATGGTGGAGAGAATTTTAAGATGCTAGACAAGGAGAATCATAAAACTATACGCTTCAAGGCAAGTGGTTATCCGGGTAAGATGAGATCAGTTGTTTATGAATTCACTAACCCATCATATTGTGAATCCATTATCGATGCTTATTGGCTAAGAAAAAGGAGAAAGATTGGAGATTTTCGTTTTATCATTATTATCTATGATGGAGAATTCGAAACTATTGCTGATAAGTTGGATACCATCTTATATATGAAAGGAGAAAATGATCTCGTTACTTTAGCTAATACCAATGATATCGTCATTTCTGCAATGAAAAGAGGTGATAATGAATTACGTTATATGCAAGTATTTACTAAAAATCACTTAAATGAAGTAATGGATAGGCTTTCAACTGCAGCTTTTATTGATTATTAATAATGCATACAATTTCTCACGATCAGAATATCAGTAACAAATACAGCTTAAATATCGGTCTGTTCAGTCAATAGAACACAATATACCAACCAGATCGGTAAAGAAGAGTATATCGGGTTTTTTTGAGAATGGACCATCGCATCGGATATTTTGTTGGCTTTTCAAGACCTAAAACCTCGATTTTATGCTCTAGATAATTAATTTCCTGAGTTATCCCCAGATAATTGTATATAGTCGGTAGACTCCTCGGATGGGAAATGGGCAATTCCCCTGGGTCCGGCAGGTTCCGCTGGGTTGTACTGGGCATCACATGGATGGCATACATGAGCGCGTACCTCGTCAGGACGGCGGTGGCTCCCCTCACTCCTTTCCTAATCTCGGGCCTGAACCTGAGCAAGTTCGAGGTGGGGTTACTAGTCTCAGCCTCCGCTTTCGGATACATGGCCTTCCAGATGCCTGCCGGCTGGCTCGTGGATAGGATCGGGGTCCGGAAGATGCTCTTCATTGGCCCGGTCGTCGCGGGCGTCTTCATCCTCGGCATGTACGCGGTCGGTGGCTTCGTCGGGGCAATGGGCATCCTCGTGCTGGCTGGTTTCGGCTGCGGCTGCTTCCCCACGGTTGCCACGAAGGCTGTGCTCAACTGGTTTCCCCTCCGCGAGAGGGCGACCGCCATCGGCATAAACCAGACGAGCCTCAACGTCGCCGGGATAATCACCGCCTCTATACTCCCCACACTCGCACTCAACTTCGGCTGGCGCATCGCCATCGCTTCGATGGGGGTCATCCCCATCACTGCCGCTATTCTCTCTTACACGTTCTATAGGGAGCCTCAGAAGGCAAAGGAGGTTGAAGCCCTGAAGCGCGGGCCGACGAACTGGGGTAACATCAAGGGCGTGGTGCTTGACAGGAATATCCTACTTGTCGCACTGGCCTGCATGGGGCTCTGCATCTGCGAATTCAGCTTCACGGGGTACCTCGTCATTTATCTGACTGAGGCGGTAGGGGTCTCCGTCGCGTTGGCGGGTGGATACCTCGCCCTCGCGAACCTTGGCGGCGTCTTCGGGAAGCCTCTCTTCGGGGCTCTCAGTGACAGGGTCTTCGGCGGGAGCCGGAGGAAACCCCTCATCATCGTGGGGGCCTCCATCTTCGTGCTCTCCATTCTCATGCAGATGCTAGGCGCCTGGACGCCTTACCCCCTCATGATCGGAGTCATAGTGCTCTTCGGCTTCACCGCTATAGGCTGGGGTGGCATGAACCTCGTGCTCGCCTCCGAGTTCGCCGGGAGGGAGAACACGGGCCTTGCCGTCGGCTACGCAGCCATGATCTCCCTCGTCGGGAACCTGCTCGGGCCACCTATATTCGGCTGGATGGCTGACACGACCGGCTCATACTCAGTTGGCTGGTGGTTCCTCACCGCCTCCGCCCTAATCTCCGTCGTCCTCCTCCTCTTTATACAGGAGAGCAAACGAAAGGTGAGGTAACCTAGTCGGTATGTGCGCTTTGGTGTGCTGAGCCCACGTTTTCTAAAGGTTTTTATCGGTTCTCTTCGCGTTGCTGTTGAAGGTGGCGAGGATAGATCCACTCATCTGCCTTGGCATCGAGTCCACTGCGGACAACCTAGGGGTGGGCATAGCCTCAAGTGATGGCAAGATCCTTGCCAACGAGGTGAAGGTTCACGTGCCTGACTTCGGCGGTATACACCCGCGCGAGGCAGCGCGCCACCACTCGGAGAACATCGGCGCGGTCATCACGGCCGCGCTTACGAAAGCTCAGATAACTGCGAAGGACATAGACTTCGTCTCATTCGCGCAGGGCCCCGGACTCGGACCATGCCTACGCACCGGGGCGACGGGGGCGCGCGCCCTTGCCAGCTATCTCAAGGTCCCGCTCGTAGGCGTCAACCACTGTATAAGCCACATCGAGGTCGGACGCCTCGCCACCGGGGCGAAGGATCCACTCACGCTCTATGTTAGCGGCGGCAACACGATAGTCTCAGGCTTCGAGTCGGGGCGCTACCGCGTCTTCGGTGAGACCCTTGACATCGCCATCGGGAACTGCCTAGACACTTTTGCACGCCTCGCTGGTCTCGAGTACCCAGGCGGCCCCGCTATAGAGAAGTTCGCGGTACAAGGCTCCAAGCTGATCCCCCTCCCCTACGCCGTCAAGGGCATGGACATGAGCTTCAGTGGCCTGCTTACCGCCGTCAGCAACGAGTTCAGGTCCGGCAAGCACAGCATCCCCGACCTCTGCTTCAGTCTGCAGGAGACTGGCTTCGCGATGCTGGGGGAGGTCACAGAGAGGGCGCTCGCCCACACCCGGAAGCCGGAGTTGCTCCTCACGGGTGGCGTCGGCGCCAACAAGAGGCTCAGAAGCGTGATCAAGGAGATCGCGGAGGAGCAAGGCGCTAAGCCATACTACGTCCCCATCAGCCTCGCCACCGACAACGGCGCCATGATCGCGTGGACCGGCATTCTTGCATACACACACGGCATCAGGACCCCCATAGAGACCAGCTACGTTGACCCCCGGTGGAGATTAGACGAGGTGGAGATACCATGGCGCTGACCGTAATCGCGAAGGGTGCCGAGGCGGATCTCATCCTCGACCCTGACTGGAACGGGCGGAAGGCGCTACTCAAACGCCGCGGCGTAAAGAAGTACCGCCACCCACAGATCGACAGGGACATACGCCGCTACAGAACCTTACATGAAGCCGACATAATCCACCGAGCCAAGGAGGCCGGCGTCCCCACACCCCTCATCTACCAGCTCGACCCCGAAGGCGCTACAATAGTCATGGAGTTCATTGAGGGCACCAAGGTCAGAGACGCCGTTCCCAAACTGAGCCTCGAGGAGAACCGCGCACTCTTCCGACTCATCGGCGAGGAATCCGGAAGACTCCACGCCGCCGCCCTCATCCACGGCGACCTAACCACGAGCAACATGGTCAAGAACGGGGACCGCGTCGTCTTCATAGACTTTGGCCTCGGCGAGATCAGCAAGGAGGTCGAGAAGCGAGGCGTCGACTTCAACCTCATGGTCAGGATGCTCGCCAGCACCCATTACACCATCATGGAACCCCTCCTCGAATCCTTCAAGGAGGGCTACCGGACAACAATGGGGCCTGAGGCCGAGGAGGTATTCCGGCGCGCAGACGAGATTAGGCGTAGGGGACGCTACATTGACAAAGAGTAAGATCTGGTTCGCCACCGGCAACAAGCACAAGGTGCAGGAGGCGGGGGAGGTCCTCGCCCCCTACGGCATCAAGCTCGAACACTTCCCCCTAGAACGTGTTGAGATACAGGCCGACGACCCCGCAGATATCGCCGCCTATAGTCTCGCGCAGGTCAATGACTCACGCCCCCTCTGCGTCGAGGACGCCGGTGTTTCCTTAGACCGATGGGGAGGCTTCCCCGGCCCCTATAGCAGCTACGTTCTCAAGTGCCTCGGCAATCCAGGCATCCTCAAGCTCATGGAGCGCGAGCAGAACCGGATTGCCCACTACATCTCAGCAATCGCTTACCGCGACGAGTCAGGCGTCCACACATTCCGCGGCACAGTCGACGGCGAGATAGCCCACAGCATCCGCGGCACAAACGGCTTCGGCTACGACCCAATCTTCATCCCCTCAGAAGGCGACGGGCAGACATTCGGCGAGATGGGGGCCGAGGCGAAGAACAAGATCAGCCACCGCGCTCGAGCCTTCAGGGCTCTAGCCGAGTGGCTCACCAAAAGTTAAACACGAGACGCAGACTTACCAACCCTGTCAAGCATCCGCCACCATTTCACCGCTAACGGACCCGGAAAAAGGCCCCAAACCGGAAAATCGGCTAAAAGACGCGGAAACATGGCGGTGACGAAGCACCATCCCCCTCCCCCCTGTACACACGCCATGAAACTCAAATCAGTAAAGTTTTTTAAACAACCCCGGGTCTATCACTGACGCATTCCGGGTCACCCGGGCAAGGCGAAAAACAAATGGTCAAGCTATCAAGCATGCAGGGGCGCTCACTCTCACAGAGACCCGTCTCCAAGAGGCCCCCAACCTGGGTGGTCTACCAGCCAGACGAGGTCAAGGCGCTCATAATCAACCTGGCGAGGGAAGGACGCAAGGAGAGCGAGATCGGCACTACCCTCCGCGACGAGCACGGCATACCACTCGTCAAGCCGATAGTCGGTTACGGTATACGAAAGGTTCTGACCGAGGCAGGCATCGCGCCGACCATCCCCGAGGACCTATACAACCTCATGGTACGTGCCACGAGGATGAAGCGCCACATGGAGCGCAACCCCAAGGACTATGGGAACAAGAGGGGACTACACCTAACTGAGTCCATGATTTACAGGATCACGAAGTACTACAAGAGCAAGGGCATCCTTCCGAAGGACTGGAACTACAGAGACGAGATCGTCACCATCTAGTCTGACCCGAATTGGAGCCCCCAAAGGAGTTTTTATCCTCATTCAAACCAGCAGCCGATTTATTCAAGACACATTCTGATCAAGGTGCGGTCATTCGCATCCTCACCCATAACGACGCCGACGGCGTCGCCAGTGGCGGTATACTAAGTAACGTCTGCAAGAGGGCGAGCGCACCCTTCAAGACGACGATTGAGAAGCGCCTCGACGAGCAGATACTCAAAGGCGTAGCGGAGGAGAAACCATCTCTCGTCGTCCTCACAGACTTTGGCTCCGGTTACCTGGAGCTCGTGGGAAAGGCACTACCTGACCTCGACGTAATCGTACTCGACCATCACATGCCGATGGGGGACCAACCCGCCCGCATCGTGCAGGTCAACCCCCTTCTCCACGGCATCGACGGCTCCCGGGACATCGCCGCCTCCGGCGTCTGCTACCTCTTCGCGAGGGAGCTCGACCCAAGGAACGTTGACCTCTCACCCCTCGGTCTAGTTGGCGCTCTCGGCGATCAGCAGGACAAGGGCGAGAAGAAGAGCCTCAAGGGGATCAATAACTTCATCGAGGAGGAGGCGATGGCTGCTGGGCTCCTCTCAAAGGACGTTGACCTCATCTTCTACGGTCACGAGACACGCCCCATAGCTCGCGCCATCGCAAACACGACGACCCCCTTTATCCCCGGCCTCAGCGGCAGGGAGGACAGTTGCGTCGCCTTCCTCAACCATATCGGAATCCCCCTAAAAACCGGGGACCGAATGAGGAGCCTTAGCGACCTAGACGAGGAGGAGAAGAGGAAGCTATTCTCCACCCTAAGCAGCCACATGGTCGCCGAGGGCTGCGATGCCAAGACCGTCCACAACCTCATCGGAACCGTCTACACCTTCAAGAAGGAGGAGGTAACCACCCCCATGCGCGACGGGCGCGAGTACTCAAGCCTCCTAAACGCATGTGCTCGCATGAGACGCCCAAGCCTCGGCATAGGAATCTGCCTCGGGGACCGCGGCGAGGCAATGAAGGACGCGGAGCAGACCGTGGATGAGTATCGCCGGAAGATAGGTGGTTACCTAGACTGGGTCAGGGCCGGGGACAGGATCAAAGAGCTGAGCTCCATCTACGTCCTAAGCGCGGGTACAGACATCGATGAGAACATAGTCGGGGTCGTCTCAAGCATACTTCTCGGTCAGGGGATACTTAAGAGCACGAAGCCGATCGTCTCCGCAGCGAATAGCGACGACGGTACCGTCAAAATTTCTTCCCGAATAGCGGAGGGCACCGCCTACATGGGCATCCACCTCGGTAAGATAATGCAGGAGGCTGCTGGAGTCGTCAATGGCGCAGGCGGGGGTCACGACAACGCCGCCGGAGCATTCATACCCCAGGGGGCGGAGGACGAGTTCATGAGGAAGGTCGACGAGCTTGTCGCCAAACAGTGGAGCGGAAGCTGAGCTAACACTCGGGTACCAGAATGAAGAGACGGCGAGGGCCGTCACCGAGGCGGTCAGCCCCGACAACTTCCAAGCGCCCGAGGGCATGGATGTAAGTGTGAAGAGGCGCGGCACCCAGATAGACATCCACATCCGCTGCCCAAAAGGTGTCGGTAGCCTCATATCAACCCTCGACGACCTCCTCAGTTGCCTCGCGGCTGCCGAGAAGGCCCTAAGCAGCCTTCCATGACGTGAAGAAACACCCCCACACCACCCCTAATATCCCGAAAACAGCCGCAAAACTAACCCGAAAATAACACACTCAATACAACCAGCCCTTCCCCCACACGCGGCTTAGTGTACCCCCAAACAAACCACATGAGGAAGAAGAAAGCCATCAACGCAAAAAATACACACATCGAGACCCCGCGTAGAGAAAGGTATAAATGAGCGCCGGGCAGTTCCATGGTGCTGAAAATAGGAGAGATTCGTAAGCTTGTCTAAGACCGTCAAGGATAAATGGCGTAGGAAGGACTGGTATGACATCATCCTTCCCCGCTACTTCGGCGAGACCAAGGTCGGCGAGACACCCGCCGAGGAGGACGCACTCCTTAACGGCCGCGTTTTCGAGACAACACTCGCACAGATAACCGGAGACTTCAGCCAGGAGTATATCAAGATGTACTTCCAGGTCACCGGCGTCGAGGACCACAAGGCAACCACCGTCTTCAAGGGGCATGAATACCTCCGCGACTATCTCCGTAGCCTCGTCCGCCGCAGGAGCACAAAGGTCGACGGCATATACCGCATAACCACAACAGACGGCTACAAGGTCAAGGTCATAGTCACCGCGCTGACACAGGTCAGGATAAAGTCGAGCCAGGAGCACGAGATACGTACCATCATGACAGCGATAGTCAACGAGAAGGCGAAGACACTCACGTTCGACCAGATCGCGCATGAGATGGTCCTCGGCAAGCTTGCTAGCGACGTCTACAACCAAGCGAAGAATGTGACGGCGCTCCGCCACGTGGGCGTCAGGAAGAGCGAGTTACTCGCCGCACCAATCGGCGGCCCAGTTGCGACGCCCGTAGAGGTCGTCGCCGAGCCGGTCGAAACGGCATAAACGACGCTCTTAATCGGGGAATAATCTCCCCACAATTTTTAGACAATCCCAAAAAAACAGGGGGAGAGTAAACTCAATAAGCTCAATTCAACCCCCTCAGGTCAAAAGAATCTGAAAAAAATGCACCGTTTAAATTTGATTGTGCAAAAATGCATATTTAGTGAGCTTAGGCGACGTAGATCGCAGGCCTATAGGGCTTTGCGCGGCTCGCCCTCTTCGCCGGGTCCTCGATCCAGGGGTCGCTCTCCCCAGAAACGGTTACGTCGCAGCCGAACTCGGCCTTCAGGAATCTCTCCGCGTCCTGCAGGAGTGTCATCTCGTTCACATGTCCCACCCCCCGGCGGAGCTTCAGGGTCGCCTCGGGCATCTTCTTGACCTCGTCGATGAGTGTCCGGGCGTAGGCTGGGACTTCCTTTTGCTTCGTCCTCATCTCCTCGTCCTTGAAAGCCTCCCTGATCATGGTGCCTATGTCGACGTTTCCCTTCATCTGCATCTCCATGGCCTTCTGGAGCATCTTCCACTTCCAGTTGTCCGCGGTGTAGAAATGGATGGTCGTAGGTTTGATGCCAGTGACCTTGGTGATGTTGGTGACGTCCTCGGTGCAGGTCTTGACAATGGTCTCAAGCTCCTCAGCGTCCTCCCTTATCTGTGAACCGTCCACCTCGGGCCACTGGGCGTAGGCGACGAAGCCCTCCCCTCCCATTTGCTCCCAGATCTCCTCACAGATGTGGGGGGTGAATGGTGCGAGCAAGCGTACCTGTATGTCCAGTACCATCCACTCGACGTGGCTTATGGCCTTCCGGCGCTCCTCGTGGTCCCTGTCATAGGCGACCCTCTTCAGGTACCAGTCTAGGTCGGCGTCGAGGTCATACGTAGCAGCGTGTATGGTCTTCCTGACCTTTAGCTCGTGCATCGCCTCGTTAGCATCGGCAATGTGGCTCTGCAGCCTACTGAGCATCCAGAGGTCTATCTCCTGCAGCTCGTAGGCGCCTTCCTGCTTCTCACCGATTATCCTTTGGGCACGCGCGTAGAAGCCTTCGAGTAATCCCATCATGCTCTTTGCTAGGTCTGGGCTGAAGTCGGCATCCTTTAGTGGCTCGGCGGTGATCATGAGGCTGATCCTGAGTGGGTCTGCGCCGAAGCGGTCTATGGCGTTGACTAGGGGAATGATGTTGTTCATGCTCTTGCTCATCTTCGCCCCCTCCATGAGGACTGAGCCGTTGACGAAGATGCCCTGTGGCCAGTACTCGCGTCCCCAGATGGCGTCGTGTATGAAGATCATGAAGGTGAGGTGGTTGGGGATCAGGTCCCTGCCGCTGTGGCGTGCGTCCATGGGGTAGAAGTAGCTGAACTCGTCGTGCAGTTCCTTGATCTTCTCCATTGGGATGCCGGTCGATGCCTCGACCTTTACGGGGGTGCTTAATCCTAGGAAGACGTAGTCCCAGAAGGTCTCGTTGAGCTGCTCGGGCTTGGGCTTAAGATCGTTTAGGCCTTTGATTACGGTGTAGTAGGCCATGTAGATGGTGGAGTCTGATAGGGATTCGATGATCCAATCGGGCTCCCAGGGTAGGCGGGTGCCCATGCCCGCCTTCCTCGCGCATGCCTTGGCCTTGAGCCAATCGACGACGTTGAAGAACTCTTGCTTTAACTCGCGTGGGACGATCTCCATCTGGTCGATGTTCTCGCGGGCGAGCTTCTTCCAGGCCTCATCGCCGTAGTTGATGAACCACTGGTTCTCGAATATCTTGACGACTACCTCGGTTCCGCAGCGGCACTTGACTGGTTCGGTCATCTCGTACATTGTGGAGGCGTTTCCGTTGGCGACCAGGTCGTTCTTCACCGCTTCCTTCGCGGCCTGCACGTTTAGGCCGACGTATTGGCCGGCGTTGCCTCTCATTTTGCCTCTGTGGAACTCGTCGCTGTAGATCTCCTTGGTGGCCTTCTCTAGGTCGGGGCTGGTCTGGTCTGTGATCTTCATTTTCTTGACTATATCGATGGCGGGTGATTCGCCGTAGGCGGGTAGCTCGATGACGCTGATGGGTTCTAGTGCGGAGACGTCGCTTGGCTTGATTTTGTAGGCGTCCGGATTTGTCTTTATCTCGCGTTTTAATTGTTCTAGCGCGACGTAGTCGAATGGGGCGTGTGCGGGGACACTCATGACGACGCCTGTGGCGTTCTTGGGGTCGACGAATGGGGCGGGGAGGATTATGATCTCCTTACCCGTGGCTGGGTTGGTTAGGGTCTGCCCGATGAGGCGGGCGCCCTGGAACTCGGTCTCGACCTTGACTTTGTGGCCGAGCATCTCAAGCTTCTTGGCGGCCTCAGCGCTGACTATCCATGTCTCTCCGTCGACGGTAGCCTCGACGTAGATGGCATCGGGGTTAAGCCACATGTTTGTGACTCCGTAGATGGTCTCGGGGCGTAGGGTTGCGGCTGGAAAGACGGTGTCGCCATTCCTGAATTTGATTAGGGTGAACTCCTCGATCTCGGGCTCCTTGTCTCCGATGGTGTCGTGTTGGCCGACTGGATTGCCGCAGCTCGGGCACCAGCCGACTGGGTGGCTTCCCTGTGTGATGTAGCCCTTCTGGCGGAGCTTGGCAAACTGCCACTCGATGAACTTGTGGTAGTAGTCGTCGACGGTTGTGAAGGTTCGGCGCCAGTCGATGCTGTAGCCGATCTTCTTCATGCCCCCCTTAATCTCGTTTGCGAAGTAGTTTGCCATGGAGACGGGTGTCTCAAGTTCCTTGAGCTTGGCTTCGGGTATGTCGTAGAGGTTGAGGAATGTGTCAACTAGGGCTGGGTCTCTTTCTTTAAGTCGTTCGACCATGGCGAATAGGGGTGTGCCGGTGTAGTGCCAGGCCATTGGGAAGAGGACGTTGTAGCCTCTCATGCGCATGTATCTAGCGTGTACGTCGGTGAGGGTGTAGGTTCTTCCGTGGCCAATGTGTTGCGGGCTGTTAGGGTATGGGTAGGCGACGGTTAGGTAGTATTTTGGCTTCTCGCGGTCGGGGTCGGTCTCGAAGGCTGCTGCCTCTGTCCAGCGGTCCTGCCACTTCTGTTCGAGTTGTTTCCAGTCAACCATGGGGTGTAGCCTCTGTCCTTGTGTCTTCTTGGGTGGCTCGGTGATTAAAGGTTATGAGCAATATGTGTTGCGGAGGGTCTCGGTGGTTTATTGTGTTGTTGGCTTTCTTCTTCCTCATGTGGTTTGTTTGGCGGGTGGGTTAATTGGGGTGTGGGGGGAGCGAGCGCTTAATCCTTCAACGACAGCCCTGATTCTTCGGATACCAGCTGCGACCGCCTCTTCCTTCGTGATCCTGATCCTGCCAATCTGGCCGGTCCGCTCGACGTGTGGCCCTCCGCAGAACTCCTTGCTGAAGGCCCTCTCGAGTCTTCCCCCCGTGTAGTAGACCTTAACCCTGTCCCCGTACTTCGCCTTGAAGAAGAAGAGCGCCCCGGTCTTCTCCGCCTCGCCTCTTGGCATCTCGCGGCACTCCACACTTAGGTCCTGCTGGACGATCCGGTTGGCTATCTCCTCCACCTTCCTGATCTCTTCATCCGTGAGCTTCCGGGGGTAGGAGAAGTCGAAGCGGAGCCGCTCGGGGGTGATGTCAGAGCCCGCCTGCTTCACCTCGTCCCCTAGGACCTTTCGGAGGGCCGCATGCAGCAGGTGCGTCGCGGTGTGAAGTCGCATCACCTTTTCCATCTCAGCCTGATCCTTTGCCTTAAGCTCCCCTGTGTCGAGGATGAGCCCGTGCCCTCCGAACTTCTTCTCCGCCCCCGCACGGCTGAGCTGCCGGTGGACCTCAAGCCTCCCCTCAAACGCCTCACGGGTGAGGGAGGTCGCCTTGGTCCCCCCGAACTCCTTGATTACCTCGTAAGGTAATCCGAAGCTCTCATAGAGCGTGAACGCGGTTTCCGTGTCCACGGTCTCGTAGCGCTCCAGCTTGCGCATGCCGTTGACGAAGGTGTTGCGGAACTTCTGGTTCTCTCCCCGGAAAACCACCAGTATTCTCTCTCTATCCAGTTTGTAGATCTTGGCGTACTCGTCGCACACGATCCCGAAGAGCCGCTCAAGCGTCTCCCCGGAGCTGGCGCTAAGACTGTTCAGGTCCCCCTCGCCGCGCTCAAGCATGCTCGCATGGATAATAGATCGCCTCAGCAACTTACGGAGCATGTACCCGCGGTCCTTATTCGAGGGTTCGACGCCGTCCGTGATGAGGAAAGATGCGGCGCGCACGTGGTCCGCGATGATCCTCCTCGACCTCATACCCTCGGCACCCCCCGGAAGCGTATCGATCAGGCGCTTGAGCGTGTCAATCTGGAACATATCCGAGTTCCCGGTGACCGCGGCACTTATTCTCTCCAGCCCTCCGCCGAAGTCGACGTTTCTCTGGGGCAACCTCTCGAATCTACCGTCCTCCGTCTTCGTGTACTCCATGAAGACCGAGTTACCTATCTCCATGAACCTCCCGCACTCGCAGTTTGGGTGGCAGTGTGGCCCATACTTGAGGTCGTGAGGAGTACCGAAGTCATAGAATATCTCCGAGTCCGGCCCACCCGGCTCGCGGGCTGGCATTTTCTCCGGCGGACCCGCGCGACTCCACCAGTTCTTCTTCGAGCTATAGTAGAATATCCTGCCCCCCTGCATCCCCACCTCGTTCCCCCGGTCGGGGTCGCCAATGAGGATGGCTTTCGCATCTATCTTCGCCTTCTTGAAGAGTTTACGCCATATCTCGACGGACTCGTCGTCCATCGGGATGTTATACTTCTCCTCCCCCGCGAAGACTGTGACGTAGAGCCGGGAGGGGTCTATCCCCAGCTCTTTCACTAAGAAATCGAAGACCCACGGGAGCTGCTCCGCCTTGAAGTAGTCGCCCAACGACCAGTTCCCCAGCATCTCGAAGAACGTAGTGTGCCTGTTATCCCCCACCTCGTCAATGTCCTCCGACCTGAAGCACTTCTGAGAGTTCACGAGGCGCTTCCCGTTGGGATTAGGCTCGCCGAGGAGGTACTTGATCAACGGCTGCATGCCCGACCCGGTGAAGAGCGTCGTAACGTCCCCCTCGGGCAACAGGGAGGCCGACGGGATCAACGTGTGTCCCCTCTGCGTATAGTAAGCGAGGAACCGGCTACGAATTTCGTCGGAGATGAGCATCCCAAGAGAAGTACTAGGCTCAACTGAAAATCTTTTTGAATTGCAAGCCGGTCCCAGCCCTTTTTTTTTGCACTAACTATGCAGCCTCCTGGAGGGTAACGCAAAATGAATAGAACTTCGGGAAACGAAAATTGCTAAGAAATAGAAGGTTTTAGAGATTAACCGAAGAGGGCGCCCAGACCCTGGAGGTCCTCTTCCTTCTTCTCCTCAACCTTTGGTTTGGCGGCTGCCTTCTTCTCCTCCTTGACCTCAGCTGGCGCGGCGGCTGGGGCTGCGGCGGCTGCAAAGACCGGCGCCTTAAGTGCCTCGTCAATGTTGACCTCTGCCAGGGCTGCGACGAGTGCCTTGACGCGTACACCGTCGGCGGCTACACCGGCGGCTGCGAGTATGGCGGTGACCGCCTCCTCAGTGATTGGCTTCTTAGCGCTGTGGAGAAGCATAGCGGCGTACATGTACTCCATTTTTAATACACCTATTCCTTGAACTGCTATGAAAGGAACAATATATCCTGCATTTAATCTTTCCTATAAGGAGCCCCCGCTCCTGTGGCAACCGTTAAAGGTGCTCAGACGCCTCTTGAATCGATAATAATGGTCAAAAGGATACCAAAGATACCCTTCGAGAGGCTCACACCCTCCGGGACGTCGACCCTCAGCCCCTTTAACAAGCCCATCGCTACCGTCAAACCCGGTGTGGAGGTCGAGATAGAGACTTGGGATGCCTTCGGCGGCTGCGTCAAGACCGAGCAGACGCGCGCCCAGGCTCTGGAGAAGGGGGTCAAGGTCCCCGTCAACCCAGTCACCGGCCCCGTCTATATCGAGGGCGCGGAGCCTGGCGACAGCCTAACCGTTGAGATACTCGGCATCGAGTTACCCAGCAGCGGGGCGACGACCATAAGCCCCGGCTTCGGCAGCCTCGAGGGCTGGCTAAACCTCATGACCCCAAGGACGAGGATCAGCGAGATCAAAGCGGGTAAGGTCCTCTACAGGACCGATAGCGGTAGGGTCGTGGAGGTCCCCGTTGAGCCCTTCATCGGCACCATAGGCAACTCCCCCTTCTACGAGGCAATAAACACCCTTACCCCCGGCCCACACGGTGGCAACATGGACTGCCCCGATATTCGCCCCGGCAACACCCTCATCCTTCCCGTTAACCAACCCGGCGCCCTCTTCGGCTTAGGCGACGTCCACGCTGTCCAAGGAGACGGAGAGGTCGGCGGCTCAGCCATCGAAATATCTGCTGTCGTCAAGCTCAGGTTCGGCTTAAAGATGGACTACCCCATAGCATGGCCCCGCGTCGACTCCCCCGAGGAGATCATGACCGTCTGCAGCGCTAAGCCTCTCGAAGACGCAGCCCGCCTCGCCCACCGCGAACTTGTAAACTGGATGGTCGCCGACTACGGTTGGGCACGCGACGACGCCTATATGTTCCAGAGTATCGCCGCCAAGTCCCGGATAGCCCAGATGGTCGACCCCCTCTATACCGTCGTCGCAAAGATGCCGAAGAAATATCTCAAGCCGTGATCCCATGGACAAGTGCCCAAAGTGCGGCGGAGCAATGACGGAAGGCGAGATCAGGTTCGACTGCGACTCCGAGATGCCCCGCCAGATGAACTACATGGTCGGCATACCCAGCGGAGGCGCATCCAGCATCTATCCCACCTCGACTAGCCACCCCTACTGGGAGGAGAAAATCGGGCGCAGGACCGGTTTCATCATCAAGAGCGAGGAGAAGAAGACCCTGAGGATAAATGCGTACAGGTGCGCCCCATGCGGATACATAGAGATGTACGTCTCCGACAAACGTGAGGAGCGCTAACCCTGTCCCGAGGATGCTGCCTTCAGCAATTCCTTTCAATCCTCGGAGCTCTCAAGCTCCGTGAGCTTCGCCTTCCGATTATCCGGCTGACCCCACTTCTCCTCGCCACTTGTCCTCTACGCGTCCTTGCAGATCTTGCAAAAAAGTCCATCGATATCTGGTCCGCCTCGAAGTCGCACGGGCGACCCTCGATGAAAGTAATCTCCTCTGCTCACTAAACGGGCGGACCCACCGTTCCTGTACTCAAACCGGTTACATTATTCCCCCTTTTTAAAGGGCCCCCTCAGCCGCGCGCCTCCGGGGGACTCGGATGCGTCGGCTAAACCTTTAAATTTGGAGGGCGTGGTTAACAGTTGCTAAAAAGCGGGGAAAGGCACATCTATATATGCCACTCCCTGCACCGATAGAGTAGCATCTGGGAAAAGGGAACGAGATGACGACAGCTTACGACGTGCCAGCCGACGTGCTCATAGGGAAACTAAGCAGCTACATCAAGGAGAACATCAAGGAAGTCACTCCTCCGGAGTGGGCTGCCCACGTCAAGACGGGCAGCCACGTAGAGAGGGTGCCACAGGTACCCGACTGGTGGTACGTCAGGACCGCATCCATACTCAGGAAACTCTACATGAGCGGACCCGTAGGGGTCCAGAGGCTCAGGGGCGAGTACGGCGGACGAAAGAGGAAGGGTGACGCCCCCGCGCACCACAGGAAGGCGGGCGGAAGCATCATCCGCGCATCCCTCCAGCAGCTCGAGAAGGCGGGCCTCGTCGACAAAGTCGATAAATCCGGCCGCGTTCTCAGCAAGAAGGGCAGAAGCCTCCTAGACGCAATGTCGACCCAGATAAAGAAGGACCTGGACAGGGAAAGGCCCGAGATAAAGGCAGTATAGTCGTGGTCGCCGATGTCGGGTGACGAGGAGCTAAAGAGGCTCAAAGCCCAGCGCATGGCGGAGCTTCAGGCAAGGCAGCAGCAAGGCGCAGAACAGCAGCGCGCCGCAGCCGAGGCCGAGGCCGAGAAGCAGAACATCATGCGCCGGCTCCTGACGCCTGAAGCGCGGCTCCGGCTTGCCAACATCAAGATGGTGCGCCCCGAGTTCAGCCAGCAGCTCGAACTCGAGCTCGTCCAGATCGCCCAGGGTGGAAGGGTACCCCTCCCAATCACGGACGAACAGCTGAAGAGGCTACTCGTCCAGCTAGAGGGGCAGCAGAAGAAGAGGGACATAAGCATAAGGAGAGTTTAACGATGGCAAGAAACAAGCCGCTCGCGTACAAGCTCCGCCTCATCAAGGCGGGAAAGTCCAGCAGATCGGTCCCCGCATGGATCATAGCTAAGACTAACGGCAAGGTACGCTGGAGCCCAAAGAGTGTACGCGCATGGCGCACCAGGAAACTCAAGGACTGATGAACGATGTCTGAAACCGAGCGAATATACACGGTCCCTCTCAAGGAGGCCTGGAACGCCCAGCGCTACAGGCGGAGCGAGAGGGCAATGATGGTCCTTAAGGCGTTCGCCAAGCGCCACATGAAGGCGGAGACTATAACGGTCGACACCACCGTCAATGAGGCCATCTGGGCCCGCGGCATAAAGAGCCCGCCCCACAAGATCAGGGTCAAGATGACCAAGGACGACGAAGGCGCAGTCACAATCACAATGGCCGAGGTCGAAGCCCCCGCTGAGGCGAAGGAGCCCAAGACGGAGAGTAAGTCTAAGTCAAAGGCGAAGGCGAAAGCTAAGGAAGAGCCGAAGGTCGAGGCGAAGGCCGAAGCAGAGGCAGAAACCAAGGTAGAGGCTGAGAAGAAGGAATGAGCGAAATAAAGATTTTCCGGGTCACGGGCGAAATAAACAAACAGAAGTTTTTCATGCCCATGGCCTTCAGCAAGGAGATCCGCGCGGCCAAGATGGAGCACGCCGTCGAGCGCGTCTACACCGAGATGGGTAGCCGCCACCGCGCTAAGCGTAACCAGATAACCATCTTCAGCGTAGAGGAAGTCCAGCCCACGGAGAAGGCGGGTTAACCCCCATGGCCTCCCCCCGCAAAGAGGACCAGCTACGCAGGATTCTATACGAGCTACAGATGATGGAGGGCACAGCTCAAGTCCTCCAACAAAGGCTCCAAATACTTACAAACGCCCAGCAGGAGCTGAGCGTGAGCCAGCAGAGCCTAAACGATATGAAGGAGCTAAAGCCTGAGACGCCGATGCTCGTCCCCATAGGCGGCGCTGCATTCATACACGCCAAGACGGGCCCTATCGAGAAGGTCATAGTCGGCATAGGAGCCGACGTTTCCGTCGAAATGGAGTTTCCCAAGGCGCTAGAGGACGTGAACAAGCGACTCGAGGAGGTCGAGAAGACGCTCGCCTCGGTCGAGGAGCAGCTGGGACAGGTCTTAGCCCAGATGCAGAGCCACCAGGAAGTAGGTAACCGGCTCTCAGCCGAGCTTCAGGGTGGGGCTCCCGATGTTCGATAGGCTCAAGCAGGGTTTAAAGGGTATAGTCGAGAAGATTTCTAAAACCGGCCTAACAGAAAAGAACCTGGAGCCACTCGTCTGGGACCTCCAGATGCAGCTCATAGGCGCCGACGTCTCCGTGCAGGTCGCGGAGAAGGTCTGCGAGGAGCTGAAAATGCGCCTCATGGGGGAGGAAGCCAACCGCTTCGGCAGCAAATCCGACGTCGTCAAGAAGGCTCTGAAGGAGTCGATCGAGTCGGTGATGCAGATGGGGAAGGGTATTGACCTCGTCAAGGCCGTCGCCGAGGCGAAGAAGCAGGGTCACCCATACGTCATCATGTTCGTTGGAATCAACGGCACCGGCAAGACCACAACCATCGCCAAGGTCACCCATCTCCTCCAGAAGAACGGCTTCACAGTCGTTCTCGCCTCAGGGGACACTTACAGAGCCGGGGCCATCGAGCAGTTGGAGGAGCACGCGCGGCGACTCGACGTCAAGATCATCAGGCACCAATACGGCAGCGACGCCGCGGCGGTGGGCTACGATACCGTCCAGTATGCGAAGGCAAGGGGCATCGACACCGTCCTCATAGACACCGCGGGGCGCATGCAGACGAACCGCAACCTCATGGACGAGCTGACGAAGATCAAACGCGTCGTACAGCCCGACCTCACAATCATGATCCTCGATTCACTTATCGGCAACGACGCGACGGAGCAGGCCCTCAGCTTCAACAAGGCCGTTGGCTTCGACGCGGCCATCCTCACTAAGGTGGACGCAGACGCGAAGGGTGGGTCGAGTCTTAGCGTGAGTTTCCTCACAGGGAAGCCCGTCATCTACGTCGGCGTGGGCCAGGGGTACGAGGACCTCCAACCCTTCGACGCGGGGTGGTTCGCGGAGAAGCTCCTCGGGGATTCGTAAAGGATTTAAGGGTACCGTGCACCTGAGAGGGCGGTAAGCGATGGGCATCAACGAATTCATCGAGAGCGCGAAGAGGCTTTTGGTCACCATCAACAGGCCCGATTGGAAGACGTTCAGCCTGAGCCTCAAGATCGTGCTCCTAGGCGTCGGCGTTCTCGGGATCATCGGCTACATCATACGCCTCGTCGCCGTCGTGCTCCAGCCAGTCGGCTGAGCCTAGCCTCCCAAACGGCGCAATTTTCCCCAACTTAGCAATATTAATATTAGCCATCTGCTTACGCTTACGGTGCAACCGGACGTGGCAGATGTGCCAGACAAGCCCCATACCCAGCTCTTCGCGGTGAAGGTTACAAACGGCCAGGAGAGGACTGTAGTAGATATGCTCGCCGATAAGGCGAAGATCGAGCACATTTCGGTCCTGGCGATAATGGCGCCGTCGGAGCTGAAGGGCTACATAATCATTGAGAGCGTTAACCCTCACATGGTCGACGAGCTCATAAGAGGCGTCCGTTATGCCAGGGAGCGAGTTCAGGGGACTGTTTCACCCGCGGAGGTTGAGCACTACCTTGAGACGAAGCCAGCCATCGAGGGCTTGGCTGAGGGCACCCTGGTGGACGTCGTAGCTGGGCCCTTCAAGGGGATGCAGGCGAGGGTGGTGCGCGTGGATACCTCCAAGGAGGAAGTCACGATAGAGATCCTAGAGGCGGCTTTTAGCCTGCCGATAACCGTCCACGCCGACTATGTCCGGGAGGTTAAAGGAGCTAATTAGAAATTGGTCGAAAAGAAGTTCAACTTTATCGTCCCGGGTGGCGGGGCGACAGGCGGTCCGCCGATCGGCCCAGCACTGGGTCCGATGGGTGTCAACATAATGAATATCGTCGCCGAGATCAACAAGCAGACCGGCGAGTACAAGGGGACTCCCGTCCCGGTGGATGTGTTCATCGACACGGATACGAGGGAGTTCACGGTCAAGGTCGGGATGCTTAGTACCTTCGCCCTGCTTACGCAGGCAGTCGGCATCTCTAAGGGATCAGGAACTCCACACTCAGCGAAGGTGGGGGACCTGCCCTTCGACCAACTCGTGAGCGTCGCTAAGAAGAAGAGGGCGGGCCTATACGCTGCCACCCTCAAGACGGCGGTCCGTGAGGTCCTCGGCACGTGCCACAGTATGGGCGTCACAGTCGACGGCAAACCCGCGAAGGAGGTCCAGGACCTCATAAAGAGCGGGGCCTACGACGTCCAGTTAAAGGAGGATTAAACATGTCTCTCCAACGCAAGGATATAAACGAGGCTATCACAAAGGCGAGACAGGCTTCCAAGAAGCGCCGCTTCGAGCAGACCTTCGAGCTCGCCATCAACCTTCGCGAACTCGACATGAAGCGCCCTGAGAACAGGGTCAACCTGCGCGTCCAGCTCCCCAACGGGATCGGCGGACAGAAGGTCTTGGTTTTCGCGGGTGGAGACCTCGCACTCAGGGCCCGCAGGAGCGGGGCAGACGAGGTCATCGAGCCGGCGGAGTTGGCTGAGCTTGCCAAGGACAAGAAGGCGGCGAAGAAGAGGCTCAAGGACTTCGACATATTCATCAGCGAGGCGCCGTTGATGCCGACGGTTGGCCGAGTAGCCGGTCCAATTCTGGGCCCGCGCGGCAAGATGCCTACCCCGGTACCACCACAGGCACCAGTAGACAACGTCATCGAGCGCGAGCGTAGGGCCATAGTGCTGAGGACTAGGGACAAGATGTTTTGCCACTGCATGGTCGGTCGCGAGAACATGACCGACGAGCAGGTCGCCCAGAATATCGAGGCCGTACTCAACAACCTCGTCGCAGCGACGAAGAGGGGCTACGCAAACATCAAGAGTATCTATCTTAAGACGACCATGGGAGAGGCCGTCAAGCTGTTCTGAGGTGGCATGAATGTCGACAGTATCTGAGCAGAAGGCAGCAGTGGTCGAGAACACAGTCACCCTGCTGAAGAAGTACGACGTTATCGCCGTGGCTGACCTGAATAAGGTCCAGAGCGGCATGCTGATGGACCTCAGGAAGAGCCTGAGGGGGCAGCTCGAGATCAAGACCGTCAAGAACACGCTGATGAGGATCAGCATGGAGAAGGCGGCGAAGCCGGCGACGAAGGAGTTCATAAAGGCGGTGGCGGGGCAGAACATGTTCCTCTTCACCAACGGGAACCCCTTCAAGCTGGCGATGAACCTCGAGAAGAGCAAGGTCGAGAGCTTTGCCAAGGCGGGGGATAAGGCGCTCAAGGAGCTGACCATCCCAGCCGGCAACACGGGCATCAGCCCGGGCCCCATGATCAGCAAGTTCGGCGGACTCGGCATCAAGACCCGCATCGAGGCGGGTAACATCTGGGTCATAGCCGACTCCGTCGTTGCCGAGAAGGACGACGTGATCACGGCTGACATGGCGGACCTCCTGCAGAGGCTAGGCATAAAAGCCGCACAGAGCGGACTCAGCCTAAAATGTGTTTACGAGAGGGGCATGATCATCCCCGGAGCGGACCTGATAATCGACCTGCCGAGCTATAGGAAGCAGCTCATAGAGGCAATCGGTGGCGCGTTCCAGGTCGCACTCGCCGGCGAGTATGTCACGGCCCAGACGGCCCCGACGCTCGTCACGATGGCGCTCCAGAACGCGAAGAGGGTCGCCGTCGAGGCCGGGTACGTCACACCGGACACCGCAGTAGAGATAATCGCGAAGGCCAACGCTCAGGCGAAGAGCCTGCAGGAGAAGGTCGACGCAAAGAAACCAGTCCAATAGACTAAGTACACGCCCCGTTACCCGGGGCTTTTTCTCTCTCAAACATCCCCCTGTGGAGTGCTACTTGCATAACGATTTTCTTTCTTCGAGTTCGGTGTAGCTCAACATCTAAATCAAATCGAGAATAGTTAATATAAGACGAGTCTCCTCTCCCGTCAGTATGGATGTTCTCAAAGCCATAGAGACGCGCAGGAGCGTCAGGAAGTACAAGCCCGTCCCCTTGCCGGACGGCGACCTGAAGAAGATCCTCGAGGCGGGCAGGCTCGCCCCATCAGCGGGCAATAAGCAGCCTTGGGGCTTCGTTGTAGTGCGCGACGCGGATCGGAGGAAGAAGCTCGCTACGGCGGCGAGTAACCAGATGTGGACCACGGAGGCTGGTGCCTTCCTAGCCGTCTTCGGCGACGCTATCAACTCCCCCGGTGGCTACGGGAAGTGGGTCGAGAGGGACCCCATGATAGCGGTGGAAAGCATGATACTCGCTGCGTGGAGCCTCGGATATGGCACCTGCTGGATAGGTGCGTTCGACGAGGCAAAGGTCAAGGCGCTCCTCGGCATACCCGACGACAAGAAGGTCATCTGCCTCCTTCCCGTCGGCGTCCCCGCAGAGACCCCCGACCCGAAACCCCGCAGGGCCCTCAAGGAGGTCTTCCACGCGGAGACCTACGGGAAGCCCATAGAACTTTAGGGCTCTTTCTCCTCTTTTTTTAGGGGCTCTATAGACAGGAACTTTAGCGTCTTGCCTCCGGTGTTCCTGATCTGGTGCAGCTCGTTTGGGGCGATATACAGCACTTCCCAAGGCGTCAGCGGGCTCGTGCCAGTTGACTCGACCACTTCCCCGGTTCCCTCTAGGACGAATATCGCGTGCTCGTACGGGTGGGAGTGGTGTAGAGTGCTCCCTCCGGGGTTGACTTCGACCTCGGCGACCGTAAAGTTAGGCGCACCCATATCCGCATCAACGAGCCACCTCCTCCTCGCCCCGACGGCGGGGGAGACGATGTCCTCGAGCGGGGCCTCGGCGTGGTAGAAGTGTTTCATGGGTATCCGTTGGAAGGGCCGTGGAAAAAGGTGATGCTAGGAACCGTTTAATCGCGGGGCGTCAATATCCCAGCCGTGCTCAAAGGGATACGCCTAGTAATATACGACCTCGACGGCACCCTAATCGACTCTACAGAGGCGATAGTCGAAACCTTCAACCGAGTCGTTGAGGAGCAGGGAGAGGCCCCCTGCCCACGGGGGCAGATAGAGGAGATGATAGGCCTACCCCTCACTGACATGTTCAGGCGCGTCCTCCCCCCAGAGAAGCACGGCGGCGTAAAGGCCTGTTGGGACAGGTTCGTAGAGATATACGCCGAGGTGGGGCCCGCTAAGACCAATATACTCCCCGGTGTCCAAGAGACCATCGCCCACTTCAAGCAGGCCGGGTACCTCCAGAGCGTCGCCACCACGAAGCGGGGCGACGTCGCCACCCGCCTGCTCTGTAAACTCGGCCTCAGCGACTACTTCGACCTCATCCTAGGAATAAACGATGTGGCCCACCCGAAGCCCGCCCCCGACGTCATCAATCTCACCCTGGAACGACTTGCCGTGAAACCGCGTGAGGCAGTGTTCGTAGAGGACACCACGATAGGGCTGGAGGCGGGGATCCGTGCGGGTGTCCACACCGTCGGCGTAACCACCGGTACCCATGGCATCGATAAACTCGCGACGCTACACCCTGACTATATAATTGACGGGCTCTCCGAGCTGACAGGGCTGATACGCCGCTAGCCATTGAGGGCGAACTGGAGAGCCGCCTCGGCGTGGATCGTCGTCGTATCGAAGACGGGTATCTTCGTGTCGCTCTGCTTGATTAGTAGGGGTATCTCGGTGCACCCGAGGATGACGCCCTGGGCCCCGTTCGCCTTGAGCCGATCCATGATGGCGAGGTAGTTCTTCCTGCTCTCGTCCTTGATGATCCCGTATGCGAGCTCCTCGAAGATGACCCTGCCAACCTCCTTCTGGTCCTCCTCGTCAGGGACCACCACCTTGATCCCGTACTTCGCCAGCCCCTCTCGGTAGTAGGGTTTGTTCATCGCGAACTTGGTGCCGATGAGGCCAACCCTCTTTATCCCCGCCTTCTTCACCTCCGCCCCCGTCGCGTCGACGAGGCTGAGTAGGGGTATGATGTTCCTTCTGTCCAGCTTCTCGTAGAGGTTGTGCATCGTGTTGGTGGCAATGACAGTGAAGTCCGCCCCAGCATCGTGTAGGGCGTGGAGCCCCTTCGTGAGCTCGAGCTCCATGCTCTCCCAGTCCTCAACAGCCATCCAGTCTTCGAAGCGCTGGAAGCTGACGCTGAAGACGACCACCTCCGGGTAGGCTTGGTTGTGAAACATCTCCTCGTACCTGTGGATTATGTGCATGTAGTAGGGGACAGTCGATTCGGGGGTGAGCCCGCCAAGAATGCCTATTCGCTTGTACATGGATCGAGAGTGATCAAACGTGTATAAGATAGGTGCGGCTCACAGAGCGACGTTAACGAAGCCGCCGACGATGCCCCTTAGCTGCTCGACGGCGAGGTTCATGACGGAATTCGGGGTCCCCGCCGCTGCCCACACCCTCTCGAAGCGGTTGAGGCTCCCATCGAGTAGGACCTTGACCCCCGAGTCGTGTGGGAAGGGCGGAACGCCGCCTATCGGGTAGCCTGTGAGGACCTTCACCGAGTCTGCGTCGGCGTTTCCCACCTTCAAGCCGAGGTGGGCGGAGACCTTCTTTGCGTCCACGCGCCTGTCCCCACTAATGACGACGACCACGGCGCCATTCACCGCCTTGAAGACTATACTCTTCGCTATCTCGGCAACGGTGCACCCGAGGGCGTCTGCGGCGAGCTGGCTCGTCCGCGTCGACTCGTCAAGGGTGACAACCCTCGCCTCTATACCCTTCTCTTTGAGGTAGGTGGAGACACGCTTAGAGCCGCGGAGGCTGTTGGACACTCTAAAGGTGCCCCCACTTGTCGATGAGGTCTAAGAGCTGTGCCTTCGTGGGGCCTCCGCGAGTCTCTTTCCTCGTTGCCTTGAAGCTACCCGCCGCGTTCCCCCAGCGGAGGGCCTCGGTATCATCCAGGCCCTCTACCTTCGCGGAGGCGAAGCCACCGATGAAGGCGTCCCCACACCCAACGCGGTTCACGACAGTCATCCCAAACTTCTCGATTGGAACCGCATCGACGTGTATCATCGCGCCGACGCTGTCCTGCGTCAGAGTGCACCCCTCCTCACCGTGCTTGATAATGCACTTGAGTCCCCTAAACCTCTCGTGCATCATCCTCGCTATCTCGTGGGCGGAGCTTGTGCCGAGCAGATTTTCGTATTCGATATGGTTGAGTATGAAGTAGTCGGTTTTAGCGAGTGCGGGTGCTAGGGCATCGAGGCCGAGCTCTGCGTAGACTCCGGGATCCCAGATGACTGTTACGCCATGCTCCCTACAGAGCTCCGCGAGGCAGTGCGCCGTCTCGAGTGGCGGGTCCATGCTTACACAGACCTTCGCCTCCACGATCAACTTGAGTCTCTCCGGGTCTCGGAGGCAGACGCCGTCCAGCTTTAGGTTGGCGCCGAAGTAGGTGTGTATCTCGTTCTCACCATCGCCACCTATACTGATGTAGGCCTGCCCCGACTCCTCCCCTTGCA
>Ga0182021_10001232_pt1 | contig 29168 bp, 23 predicted proteins | sample 612E3MmetaG_FD_120493 | JGI IMG/M metagenome (GOLD analysis project Ga0182021, IMG submission 120493) | Permafrost microbial communities from Stordalen Mire, Sweden - 612E3M metaG (Illumina Assembly) | ecosystem: Environmental > Terrestrial > Soil > Wetlands > Permafrost | place: Sweden...
GCGTCATGGCCGCGTCGGGCCAGGAGTTCATGTGCGGGCCGTTGTAGGTGGAATAGATGACGAGGGTGTCATCGGCGATGCCGAGGTCATCAGGGCCTTGAGAATCGTCCCCACCCTGTTCGGATTCTCCAGTCTGGTCCTGGCGCTGGCCGCCAGCTATTTCCTGGTGAAGCGGGCCCACGTTCCCGCCAGCCGAAGCACGGGCGGCGCCAAGGCGCCCATGGATTCCTAGAGAGACGCCGGCCTGGTCACCACTGGAACCCGGCGGAGATCAGCAGGCTGCTCAGCTGGGTATCTTGCTCGTCCTGGCTGCGGGTGCGGTGCACGATGCGTTTCCAGTCGGCGGCGTATTCCAGCTTGAGGGGGAACCCCAGCTTGAAGATCAGCCCCAGGCCCGGCGTGGTGCGCAGAGGCGGGAAGGTGGGGGGAATGCGCATGGTGGGGTCGTTGGGGCCCGTTTTGGTGGGATCGACGGGAACCGTGACCCAGAGCAGGTTGCTGTAGACCTGGCCGGAATCGACAAAGACTTCGCCCCAGACACTCTGCCCTCCGAACAGCGGGAACCGGTATTCCAGGCTGATCACGGCAATGGCCTGGCCGCCCAATGGGATGAGCTGCGACGGCTGCGTTGCGGTGCCTGTGGTCCGCGCCACCTCCCCCAGCATGTCCGGCTCCACGCCGCGCACCGTGTAGGACCCGCCCCCGAAGAAGCGCTCGGACAAGGGCAGTTCCTGGGAGGTTGAGGACGTCGGGCGCGCCAGCCCCAGCCGGAGGCCGGCCATCACCACCCCGTTCTCGGCATTGAATCCCATCGCCCAGTTCCACTGGTGCCGCAGGTCCAGCTTCACGAAGCTGCTGTTGGTGGAGGTGCCAAAGGCCTGGGCCGCCAGTTCCAGCCGCCCCATGAAATAGGTCCCCTGGGTGGGGTCGGCGGGGCGGTCCCTCCGGTCCACGGTCACCTGCAGGTAGGGGGCGGAAATGATGCTGCGGGGTGGGGTCTTGGCCAGCAGGAGGAGGTCCTCCGTCGAGAGCAGTGGAACGCCATTACTGTCGGTATTGGCCTCCACCTCCACGCGCTCGAAGCGGTACCCGAATTGGACGGTCTGCACCGGACCGATCTTCCATTCGATGTTCGAAAGGAAGCGTCGCCGCCGTGCGAAATAGGCCGCCTGGGCCTCTTCGATGTAGGCGGCTTCGGTATGGAAGCGGGTGCGGGAAGGCAGCCAGGTGTCGAAGGTGCCCGGCATGAACCAGGGATCCGTGTAGCCGATGCCGAAGACGTCCAGGGACCGCTTGATGTCGCCGGTGGGAAAGGCCTCGCGCAGGGCCGGGATGTTCAGCGTCTGGTCCCCGGCGCGGATGCCGTAGTCCAGGACCCGCCCCATGCCGCCGATGTTCTGCTGCTGCGCGTTCAGGTCGAAGTGGTAGCCCTGGATGTTGTCATAGCCGAAGCCCTCCGTGAACACCCAGGGGCTCCGCTCCTCCAGCCGGAGGGCCAGGTCGCCGCGCTGCCAGGGCTGCTGGCCCTGTCCGGGAAGATCCTTCAGGGTGAGCAGGTCCACGCGCTGGAAGGCCCCCAGGCCGCCCAGCTGGATCTGGCCCTGATCCAGTTTGGCGGGGTCCAGCGGGGCGCCGGTCGGCAGTTCCATCTCGCGCAGCACGGCGCGGGCCCGGGTCCGGTCGCTGCCCTCCACCACCAGGCGCCGGGCGTGATCCAGGGGCTGGGACGGGATCTGGATCCGGACGATGGGCTGGGACGCGTCCTCCTCGAAGGCGAGTTTCACCTGGGGGTTCGCCGCTCCGGCGGAGGAAAGCCGCCGGCGCAGGTCCGACACCACCAGGGCCAGATCATTCCGGTTCAGGGGCAGCGGCGGCTGGAAGGTCAGCCGCACCCCCTGGGGAGTGGACTCCATCGTTCCATGGGTGCCCTGGAGGTGCCGCCGATTCGCATAATACTGGGTGCTGCCGGCCACCAGCACGGGCCGGTCGGACATCGCGAGCAGCAGGCTTTGGGACAGGTTCTGCCGGGGAAAGCCGGGCTCGTCGGGCAGGTCCAGCACCAGGGCGTTGACGAACCGGCGCTGCCCTTCATGAATGATCAGGCGCAGGTCAACGGAGCCATCCTTGGCCGTCTCCACGCGACGCCGGATGCGCACGTCGGGGAAGCCCCGCTGCAGGTAGTAGGCGGTCACCCGGTCTTCCAGGGCCAGGACGGCCTCGGACTTGGCGAGGGGCGCCAGCAGCAGGTACCGCTTGGGCATGGCGGCCGCCGCATGCAGCTCCTTGTCGGACAGCTCGCGATTGCCCTCGAACAACACCCGACCGAGGTCCCGCTGGGGGCCCCGTTCCACGACATAGGTGACGGTCACCGCCTCGGGCCAGTCCGCCGTTCCAGCGGTCACCTTGCGTTCGTAGGTGACCTTCGTTTCCGGGTAGCCCTGATTGCGGAAATAGGTCGTGATGCGGCCCGCTCCCTCCTCGAGCAGGCTCGGCGAGTACCGGTCCGCCCGGGCCAAGGGCACGAATTCCGACAGCCAGGGCCGGCCCCACACGATGGCCAGCGGGTTCAACCCTATGGCCCGAAGGGTCACCTTGGGCCCCGGATGGATCTCGAGCAGCATCACGCCCGGCTCGCTGGTGGGTTCCAGCCGCACGGAGCTCTCGAGCCGATCGTTCTTCACCAGCCGCTGCCGGATGTTCCGCTGGGCCTCGCGGATGACAGTCGGCGTCCAGAACGAGACCCCCGGCCGGAGGCCGGCGATCTTCAGGAGGGATTCCCGCGTGTAAGGCGCAGGATCCCCTTCGATGCGAATCTCCCGGATCATGGCAGGAGCGCCGAGGGTCAGCGTCAGCCGCAGATGGCGGCCTGCCTGCTCCTGGATGGCCGTGACCTTGGCCTCGGGATAACCGGCCTCTCTCAACCGCTGCTCGGCGACCCCCGTGAGCACCGTCCTTCGCTCGGGCCCCAGGTATTGGCCCTTGCGAAGTTCAGGAAGCAGGGTCTTCCGCAGGGCTTTCGGAACGGCATCCCCTTCCCAGCGCCAGGTGGCCAGGGGCATCAGCGGGGTCAGCCTCAGGACCACCGCGCCATCCGCCCCGATGGTTCCTTCCACCGAAAGATACCGGTCGACGAGGCGCACCGCAGCCAGGGCCTGCTGGAATTCCGCGTCCTCCACAGATTGGCCGGGCTTCAAGCCCAGGGCCGCCGCGGCAAACTGGCGGTCATCCTCATTGCCGCCTTCGATCTGGATCGCCTTCAGGACGCGAGCGGAATCGGCCTTCAGGCCGCCGACCGAAGCCAGGACCAGAAGGCCGGTGCCCAGGACGGTGCGCAGGCGGACCGTCATCAGAATCCGGCCAGGCCGCCCTCGGTGGCCCCCACGTCAAAGACCGCAAGCAGGCTGGTCATTGAGCTTGGGGCGATTCAGCTTCATGGGAGCCTCGGAGGGTGCGGTCAGTGTAGCAAGGCTGCCGCACCCGGGCGCGGCTAGCGATGCTTCCAAAGATCGAAGGGTCGGGCCCCCACCAGGAAGGACACCTCGTTGTTCTTTTGGGTTCCGTTCGTGCTCGTCCCCCGGGTCTGGGTCTGTCCGTAGGCCAGCTCCACATAGAAATTGCGCACGATGGAACGGACGATCAGGCCGGTCCCCAGGACGCGCAGGCCGCCGCTGAGCTGCTGGGGGCTGGCGGCGGCCCGGGTCCAGTCCACCCGCGGCATCAGCTGCACCCCCAGCCCCAGCACGCCCACAGAAGTGAAGGGCAGGCCCAGGCTGACCGTGCCGAAGTTGGGCAGCAAGTAGGAGGCGCTGTTGCTGCCGATGATGGAATTGCTGCCGCCCAGGATGTACCAGCGGTCCACGGGGGTGTGCCAGCCGAGCCCGAGCTCCGCTCCCAGGTCCAGACTCACGTCCACGCCGGGAATGGCCTGCAGATGGCGGAACTGCCCGTGGGCGAATTCGAAGGGATCCTGAGTGACCCGATTCGCTTCGGCGGAAAGGCTGCTGCCGCCGCGCAGGCGGAACACGGAACCCGAGGTGGGCAGCAGGTGGTAGTCGAGGTTGTCCCATTCCAGGGAGGCCTGGGCGACCTGGGAGGTGCCCTCGGGTTCCGGCACGCCAAACAGGTCGAAGGTGGAAGTGCGCTGGTCGACGTCGATCCGGGCGAGGGCCTTGTCCTCCTGCCCGAAACGGAACCAGAGCCCCAGTCCTTCACCCCCGTACTTGAGCCGGGAATCGAGCCCCGGATTGGGTGGCGCGCCCACCATTCGAAGATCGGAATGGAAGGTCTCGCGAAAGCCGTAGCCATAGAGTTCCCCACCCACCCCCGGGAGGCTCGCCAGATCCCGGGCGAGGGAGACCGTGCCCTGCTGCTGGAGCGAGTTGAAGGACCCCTGGAAGCGCGCCGTGGAGCCAAAGCCCAAGGGGTTGCGCACCTTGGCATCCACGGCGAAGTGGCCGCCCCAGGTGGTCTCGTAGGCCACCTGGAGACCCAGCGTGAAGACCCGTTCCCGCTCCGGATCGAGGTGGAGGATCACGCCTTCGGGGGTGGATTCGATCTGACCATCGAGGCTGGTGCAGTTGAACCGGTTCCGGGTCTCGTCCAGGTGCAGGAGGAGAGCCTGAACGGAAATGGGGGCGCCCACCAGCGGGGCGAACAGACGGGCGATGGCATCCCGGAATCCGCCGGGAGGGATCTCCACGGCCTTGAGGCGAATCGGTGCCGCCTGCAGGTGCAGCGCGCCGGTGGCAGGGTCGAAGGCCGTCCCCCGGAAGGAGGTCAGGGTTTCGCCAAAGGCCACCTGCCGGATGAACCCATCCAGGGCCACGGCGTCGAAGGGCTGGCCCTCCTGGAGGCCCTCCCGGGCGGCGAGCCGGCGGAACCGGGCGGCTTCGGCGGCGGGCAGGCCGGCGTCCAGCTCCAGTTCCACGTGGCGGACGGCGGGCTGGAGTTGGAGCCGCAGCACGGCCTCGCCCTCGGCCCTGGGCGGCAGGGTGATGGCCGCGCTCTGGATGGGAAGGGACTGGTGGAGATGGCGCAGCAGGCGGAAGAGATCCCTGCGGAGCAGGGGGCCTTCTCGCGGCAGGCAGGCCTTCAGGAGGGCGTCCAGCCCTGCGGGAGCCGCGCCTTCCACCCGCAGCCCGCGGGCCTCGGGGACCGTGGCCTGCGGTCCATACAGCAGGGCTTCGAGGGCCGGGAGGCCTTCGTCGAAGGCGGTGCGCCCGGCGGCCACCAGCTGGTCCACCTGCTCCCGGAACTCGAAGTCGTTGGCCGTGTCCGTGTGGGGGGCCAGGAGCAGGTCCGCCTGCTGGTGGCTGAGGCGTTCGATTTGGCGCATGGCGGTGTCCAGGGACCGGCCCATGAGCGTGCCCGGATCCATGATCTTCGAGGCATCCCAGCTGCGCCCGATGTCGACGCCCACCTGGAGCATGCCGGGGAAGGCCTGCCGGGAGGCGGCCACGGGGAGGTTCTCCACCAGCCCGCCGTCCACCAGCTGGTGGCCGCGGACCTCCACCGGCGCCAAGACGCCGGGGATGGACATGGAGGCCCGAACCGCTTCCGGCAGGTAGCCGCTGCGGAAGACCCAGGGGTCGCCGGACTGCAGATCCGAGGCCACGATGCGCACGGGGATGCGGCCGCGATCGAAGTCGCTGCCCACCTCCAGGAAGGCCCGTCCCAGAAGCCGCCACAGGAGGTAGCTCAGCCGCCGGGCCCGTTCCTGCCCGGGCAACAGGTCCAGGTTCCCGTGGACGAAGTCGATCTCGAAGAGATTGGACCGGCGGATCTCATCCTCGCTGAGGGTGCAGCCCGGGGAGCGCAGCCGGTCGTCCAGCGGTGCGCCGAAATCGATGTCCTTGAAGAGCTGCTGGATGGCCTTGGGGGAGTAGCCGGCGCCGATGAGGCCCGCGATCAGGGCGCCGCCGCTGGTGCCGGTGAGGCCGCCCACGGGAATGCCCTCCTCCTCGAAGCGCTGGAGGATCCCAATGTGGGCCAGCGCCTTGGCGGAGCCGCCCCGGAGCGCCAGGGCCACGGGCTTCTGACCGGGGGCCAGCCACTGGGGGGCGAACCGCGTGACGCCGTCCGGCGCCTGGGGCTGGAGGCGCAGCACCTCCTGGGCGCAGAGCGAGGCCCCGCAACAGACCAAGCCCAGGAATAGCCCACCCAATCTCATGCCTGCTCCGGGATCCCCCTTAAGGTGCCTGAATTGCGGGAAAACCCAAAACCCTGGGGCCTGGCTCGGCTTCAGAGGTCCGAGGCCGTGAAGAGCCCAGGTTCGGCCACGCGCGGGGGTGCCGGGGCGTGCGATCGGTATTCCTCCGCCCTGATCAGCGACCCTGCCCGAATACCCAGGAGGCGCAGTTTCCGATCCAGGGGCACGCGCTTCAGGCAGGTCCGGACCGCATCGCGCAGGGCGTTGGTATCGGCGACCGGAACCTCGAGGGCATGGTCCCGCGTGATCGTCGAGAAATCCTCGTAGCGCAACTTGAGGCCCACGTTCCCGGCCAGGTAGCCCTTGCGCGCGAGGTCCTCCGCCAGGCGCTCGCAGAGGTTGAGGAGTATGCGCGTGAGTTCTTCCCGATCGTGCTTGGGATGAAGATCCCGTTCGAAGGTGGTCTCCCGGCTGATGGACTTGGGTTCCCGCGAGGTCGTCAGGGGCCGCTCGTCCCGCCCATGGGCCACCTCGTGCAGCCAGGCGCCATAGCTCTTGCCGAAGCGATCCACGAGAAACGCCGGATCAGCTTCGGCCAGTTCCCCGATGGTGCGGATCTGGAAGGATTCCAGCTTGGCGCTGGCCTTGGGGCCGATGCCGTTGATGGCCGAGCAGGGCAGGGGCCAGATCCGGGTCGGGATGTCTTCCAGGCCCAGAATCGTGAGGCCATCGGGCTTCTGGAACTCGGAGGCGATTTTGGAGAGCAGCTTGTTGGGCGTCACGCCGATGGAACAGGAGAGCCCCGTGGCCCCACGCACGGCCTCCTTGAGTCGCTGGGCGAGGGCTCGCGTCTCGCCAGGCACGTCCGTGAGATCGAGGTAGATCTCGTCGATGCCCCGGTCCTCGATCCGGGGCGCGATGGCGGCCACGGCGGCCTTGAAGGTGCGCGAAATCCGGCTGTAGGTTTCGTAGTCGCCGGGCAGCAGGATGGCCTCCGGGGCCAGCGCCGCCGCCTTCATCAGACCCATGCCCGAACGCACGCCGAAGGCGCGGGCCTCGTAGGTGGCCGTGGTCACCACACCGCGGCCGGCGTAGGTACGAAGGCGCTGGAACCCTTCTGAATCCGTGAGGGCGGTGCGGCGACGGCCGCCGATGACCACGGGCTGTCCCCGCAGCTCCGGATAGCGCAGCAGCTCCACCGACGCGAAATAGGCGTCCATGTCCAAGTGGGCGATGCGGCGAGTTGCGGCGGGTTCGTTGCCGACGTCCCCCGTGGAATCGTTCGAGAGGGTCATCCCGACGGCGCTTTCAGGCCGCTACGGCAGCGCCGGAAGTTCGATCCCGGCCATTTTCTGCACCATCCTGACCACCTGGCAGCTGTAGCCGAATTCGTTGTCGTACCAGACGTACAGCACGCAACGGTTCCCCTCGGCGATCGTCGCCAGGGAATCCACCACGCCGGCATGGCGGGAACCGACGAAATCGCTGGAAACTACTTCCGGTGAATTGGTGTAGTCGATCTGGTTCTGAAGGGGCGATTCCAGGGACATGCCCCGCAGGTAGCTGTTGATTTCGGCCACCGTCGCCTCCTGGCCCAGCTCCAGGTTGAGGATGGCCAGCGACACGTTGGGAGTCGGCACCCGGATGGCGTTGCCGGTCAGTTTGCCGCCCAGCTCCGGGATGACCTTGGCCACCGCCTTGGCGGCGCCGGTCTCGGTGATGACCATGTTCAGGGGCGCGCTGCGGCCCCGGCGGGAGGCCTTGTGGTAGTTGTCGATCAGGTTCTGGTCGTTGGTATAGGAATGGCAGGTCTCGATGTGGCCGTGAACGATGCCGTACCGGTCGTTGAGGGCTTTCAGGACCGGCACGATGGCATTGGTGGTGCAGCTGGCCGCCGAGAAGATCTGCTCCTGGTCCGTGATCAGGTCGTGGTTGACCCCGGCCACCACATTGGGGATGTCCCCTTTGCCCGGAGCGGTCAGGATGACCTTGGCGATGCCCGGCGCCAGGAGGTGCCTGCCCAGCCCCGCCCGGTCCCGCCACTTGCCGGTGTTGTCGATCAGGATGGCGTTGCGGATGCCGTACTGGGTGTAGTCGACACTTTCGGGAGAATCCGCGTAGATGATGCGGATCATGTTGCCGTTGGCGATGATGGCGTTCTCTTCCTCATCAATGGTGATGATGCCGTTGAAAGGCCCGTGGACCGAGTCGCGGCGCAGCAGACTGGCGCGCTTGAGGAGGTCATCCGCGGCACCCTTCCGCACGACGGCGGCCTTGAGGCGGAATTTCTCGCCGCTGCCGGCCTTCTCGATGAGGATGCGGGCCAGCAGGCGGCCGATGCGGCCGAACCCGTAGAGGACGATGTCCTGCGGTTCATCCAGGATGGGGCCCACACCGGTGTGGACGCTGGCCAGTTCCCTGCGCACGTAGGCTTCCGCGAACAAGCCGCCGCCTTCGGTGCCGAAGTGGAAGGTCAGCTTGCCCAGGTCGATGCGCGCCGGAGCCAGATCCAGCTTGCTGATCGCCTCCAGCAGGGGCCATGAATCCGCTACCGACAGCTCGTTATCGAGGATCTGCCGGGCGAAGCGGTGGGCCTTGAGAATGTCGATGGCCGTGCTGTTGACCAGGGAGCGGCCGTACACGGTGACCACGATGTTCTTGTCCCGGTAGAGACTGCCGATGACAGGCAGCATCCGTTCCGCGATGGCTTCCTGGGATTGCCATTCCTTGAGGTAATTGTCCGGTTTTGAACCATGCATAGTGGGCCCTTCTCCTGATTGAAATCCAAGGTCTGAACCGTGACTCGGTCCAAACACTCCATTTTGACCCGGGGAGGAGGGGCCGACAAGGAAAGCTAACAAGGTGGAGGTTGACTCATGTAAAGGAGCCCCCGCGGATGCGACTCGGTGGACCATTGCGAGCCCAGCACTCAGCCTTCCCAGGGGACTTACCATGGATTATCCAGATCCAAGGTTAGGGTCTCGCGGTACCGAACTCGGTGTCACCTTTGTAGGATCAATCGTCAGGTCCCATGCCGGCCAGGCAACTTCGGGGGTCATCGTCATGCGCTACCTCATCCGACCTTTCCTGACCTGGCTGCTGTCCGCGGCCCAGGCTTTCGCATTCCAGGTGGGATGGCAGGAGATCCACGTCCCATGCGGTGACCGGGACGCCACCGTGGCACTGTATTACCCGACCCAGGCGAAGGCGCACGCCATCGCCATGGGCCCCTTCACTGTGAACGTGGCCATGTACGCGGACCCGGAACCCACGTTCAAGGGTCTGATCCTGGTCAGCCACGGCGTCGGTGGTTCGGAACTCGGACACAGCCGGCTCTGTGAGGCCCTTGCAGACCATGGCTACATGGTGGCAGCTCTTCGGCATCCGGGGGATAACTGGCAGGAGGACACTCTGCTGAAGAAGCCTCCGGAGCGGTACTGGTCCGTGCGGCCGCGCCAGATTTCCCAGGTCCTCGACGCGCTGCTGGCCGAACCGAAGTGGAAGGACCGCATACCCCGCGACGCTCACGGCCCGCGCATCGGGGCCCTGGGGCATTCCGCCGGCGGCTACACGGTGCTGGCCCTGGCCGGAGGGAAGCCTGATCTGACGCGACTGCGCCAGCATTGCCTCAAGGAAGGCGCGGAGGACCCGATATTTTGCAGCATGGGACGCCCGGCGCAGGAACCCGCACCTCCGGCGGTGCCGGCCGTCCAGAGTGCGGAACTGAAGGACCCGCGAGTGCGGGCGGTGGCGGCCCTGGCGCCGGTGGGTGTCCTGTTCACTGCGGAGTCACTGGCGGGTGTGCGGATCCCGAGCGCCATCTGGGAAGCGGCCAGCGACCGGTACCTGGTGCCGAAGTTCCATGCGGAATGGGTGGCCAGGAACCTGCCTGGCGCGGAGCTGCACAGGGTGCCCAACGCTTGGCACTTCGCGTTCATGAATACACCAACCATGGCCATCGCCACACCAGACGGGGACATCGCAGCGGATCCGCCCGGGTTCGATCGGAAGACCTTCCTCGCCACCCTGGGTGAGGAACTCGCCGCCTACTTCGACAGGGCGCTTCAGTAATCAGGGTTCTGCACAAACAGGCAATTGACGTTTCTGCGACACATAGATGATTCCCACAAGCGGCGACCTCCCATTGGTGGGTGGTGCCATCTGAATGTCGCAGGCTGCCGGTACCGGCAGCTATATCTGGGCATGTCCACTACTCCGCAGGCCCGCCTTTCGCTCACCTGGAAGGCCCGCCACAAAAGCACCATGGCCTTCCGCTAGTCAGCGGCCTCAGAATTTTTTCTGAGTAGGCACCTCAAGGGCCTCGATGTCCACCTCCCCGAGTTGGATATCCAGAGTCACCGCGGGCGCGTCGAGTTGCCATTCAACTCGGCAGGGAAGAGCCACTAGCAGATTCGAGGCAGTTGCTCTCCGGTGGGAAGGTCGAGGATGCGGTCCGTGCCGAGACGGGTGCGGAGGGTGACCGGGACCTGGCCGGATTCGAGAACCCGCCCGATGATGGCCGCACCCTCTCCGTCTGGCAGCCGGTGCAGAGCCGCCAGGGCCGTTTCGGCCTGGGGTCCGGGGACGAAGGCCACCAGCCGGCCCTCGCAGGCCACGTGGAGGGGGTCGAGGCCCAGCAGCTCGCAGGCCGCCGCCACGGCGGCAGCAATGGGTATGTCTCGCTCCCGCACCTCCAGGGCCAGTCCGCTGTCCAGGGCGATTTCGTTGAGCACTGCCCCGAGCCCGCCCCGCGTCGGATCCCGCAGGCAGTGGACGTCGATGCCCGCTGCCCAGAGCGCTTCGGCCAGGTGATGGACCGGAGCGCAGTCGCTTTGCACCGGAGACGCAAAGGCGAGACCTTCCCGCACGGAGAGTACGGCCACGCCGTGCCGGCCCAGGTCTCCAGAGACGAGGATGGCATCGCCCGGGCGGACCTGGCGGGGGCCTACCTGACGCCCCTGGGGAACCAGACCGATGCCCGCGGTGTTGATGTAGACGCCGTCGCCCCGGCCCCGGTCCACCACCTTGATGTCCCCGGTGACGATGTCCACGCCGCAGCGGAGGGCCGCGCGCTGCATGGAAGCCACGTGGGTTGCCAGCTCGGCCAGGGGAAGGCCTTCCTCCAGGATGAGGGCACAGCTCAGGAAGCGGGGCAGGGCCCCCCCGCAGGCGAGGTCATTCACCGTCCCGTAGACCGCCAGCTCGCCGATGTCCCCGCCGGGGAAGGTCCTTGGCGAAACCACGAAGCTATCGGTGGTGAAGGCCAGCCGGGCTCCCCCCAGGTCCAGCAGGGCGGCATCGTGGCGGGCGTCCAGGGCGGGATTGGCGAAGGCGGGGACGAGCAGGGATTCGATGAGGTTGCGCATGACCCGGCCACCGCCACCGTGGGCCATCTGGACCGTGTCAGCCGGAAGGGGGAGCGGGCATTCCAGGTGGAATTCGGCCATGTCAGGCTTCTCCGGGGCGGCGGTAGCGGTAGTGGGCGGCGCAGGCCCCTTCAGTGCTGACCATGGTGGCGCCGAGGGGATGTTCCGGGGTGCAGCGAGTGCCGAAGGCGGGGCAGTCCCGGGGCCACAGGATGCCCTGGAGCACCTCGCCGCTGCGGCACTCGGGGGATTCGGAACCGCCGAGGCCTGTCACCCCGAAGCGGAGTTCCGCGTCCAGGTCCTCGAAGCCCTCCCGCAGGGCGAACCCGCTGCGGGGGATGTCACCCAGGCCCCGCCAGGCCCGGTCCACCACCTGGAAGACCTCCTCCAGAAGCGCCCGGGCGGTGGGGTTGCCGCCGGGGGCGACCACCCGCTCATAGGCGTTGGTCACTTCGGCCCGGCCCTCCTCCAGTTGCGTCACACAGTCCAGGATGCCCCGGAGCAGGTCCACCGGTTCGAACCCAGTGACCACGATGGGAACGTGGTGGCGTGCGGCAAGCGGGAGGTATTCCTCCGTGCCCATGACGGCGCAGACGTGGCCGGCGGCGAGGAAGGCGTCCACTTGGGCCTTGCCGGATTCCAGCAGCAGTTCCAGGGCCGGGGGCACCCGCACGTGGGACACCAGGAGGCTGAGGTTGCGCAGGCCCAGCCGACGCGCTTCCCGCACCGCCAGGGCGTTGGCAGGGGCGGTCGTCTCGAAGCCCACGGCGAAGAACACCACCTCCCGCTCGGGCAGGCGCGTCGCCAACTGGACCGCGTCCAGGGCCGAGTAGACGATCCGGACATCCCCGCCCCGGGATTTCACGCGCAGCAGATCCTCGCTGGAGCCCGGCACCCGGAGCATGTCCCCGAAGGAGCAGAACACCACGCCGGGCCGGGCGGCGATGGCCAGGGCCTTGTCGATGAAGGACACCGGCGTCACGCAGACCGGGCAGCCGGGACCGTGGATCAGACGGATGGCGGGGGGCAGCAGGCGATCGATGCCGAAGCGCATGATGCTGTGGGTCTGGCCGCCGCAGACCTCCATGAGGGTCCAGGGCCGGGTCACCCGGCGATGCAGGGCCTCCACGAGGGGGCGGACCGCTTCTTCGTCCCGGTACTCGTCCAGAAACTTCATGGGGTTTCCTCCCGGGGCGGATCCAACTGGGCCAGCACCTCCCAGGTCCTGGCCGCCGCGGCCTCGTCGATGACTTCCAGGGCGGTGCCGGCGTGGACGATCACGTAATCCCCGGGCCGGGCTTCGGGGACCAGCGCCAGGCTCACCTCCTTCACCACCTCGCCGAAGGCCACGTGGCCGAAGTGGAGAGGGGCCTCTCCCAGGTCCAGGATGCGTCCGGGAATGCCAAGGCACATGTCAATGCTCCATGGAAATGCGGGAGGCCACCCAGGCCTGGCCGAGAGAGAGGGCGCCATCGTTGGCGGGGAATCGGGCCGGCCGGAACACCTGGAACCCCCTTGACGCCAGCCGCTCCTGGCAGAGCTCCGACAGCAAGGCATTCTGAAAGCATCCTCCCGAAAGCACCACCCATTCCCGCCCGGCAGCCTCGGCAAAGGCCAGCGCCAAGTCGGCCAGGGCAGCGTGGAAGCGGAAGGCCATGGCGGGGAGGTCTGCGCCCAGGCGAAGGTCGTCCAGCAACGCTTCAAGCAGGGGGGCCAGATCCGCCTGGCCTTCCTTCAAGGGGATCGGGTAGGAACCGCCCGCGCTCCGCCCGCGCCGGGCCTGGAATTCCAGGGCCATGGCCGCCTGCCCCTCGAAGCCGGCGCCGCTGCGGATGCCCGCCAGGCTGGCCACGGCATCGAACAGGCGGCCGGCGCTGGAGCACATGGGCGTGTTCACCCCGCGTTCGGTGGCGCGGCAGAGCACGGCCAATTCCTCCGGATTGAAGGCGGCCGCGGCCGGGCCTGGCTTCCCGAGGCAGGCCAGGCACAGGCCCAGGGCTGCACGGCGGGGTTCCCGCACGGCCCGCTCGCCACCGGGCAGGGGGAAGGGGCGCAAGTGGCCGGGGCGGCGGAAGCCGGTTCCATCCACCTCCAGGGCCTCGCCGCCCCACACGGTGCCGTCAGTGCCCCAGCCCGAGCCGTCCCAGGCCAGGCCCAGCACGGGGCCCCGGAGGCCATGCTCGGCCATGACGGCGGCCACGTGGGCGTGGTGGTGCTGGACACGCAACAGGGGCAGGCCCATGCGGCAGGCCAGCGCTTCGGCCACGCGGGTGCTGCCGTAATCGGGGTGCAGGTCGCAGGCCAGCCGCTCTGGGGCCGCCTCCAGGAAGGCCAGCAGGTCCGCCACCGTGCGCTCCAGCAGGGCCAGGCCCTGGGCGCTGTCCAGGTCACCCAGGTGCTGGCTCACCACCGCCTGGTCCCCGGCCAGGAGGGTCACGGTGGCTTTCATGTGGCCGCCCAGGGCCAGCACCGATGGGCCCGCCATGGGGAGGGGCAAGGGCGCGAAGCCCCGGGCCCGCCGGAGCAGGTGGAGGGCACCCCCCTCCATCCGTCCCACGGAATCGTCCAGGGGGCGCAGCACCGGGCGGTCATGGCCTAAGAACCCGTCAGCGATGTCACCGAGCCTGGCCAGTGCCTCGGCGCCACCGATGGCCATGGGCTCCTCGGAGCGGTTCCCGCTGGTGCAGACCAAGGGACCGCCGAAACCCTCCAGCAGCAGGCGGTGCAGGGGCGTATAGGGCAGGAATGCGCCCAGGTCAGGGTTGTCCGGAGCCACGGCGAGAGCCACCGGGGAGCCTTCCCGGCGGGGGACCAGCAGGATGGGCGCCGCAGGCCCTCGCAGCGCGGCCAGTGCGATGGCATCCACCACGCAGGCGGCCTCAAGGAATTCCGGATCGGGAAACATCACCGCGAAAGGTTTCTCTGCCCGCCCCTTCCGGTCACGAAGTCGCTGGACGGCCGTCTGGGAGCGCGCATCCACCAGCAGCTGAAAGCCGCCTAGGCCCTTGAGGGCCAGGATGCCGCCGCGCTTCAGCAGATCCAGAGCCGCGGCCAGGGCGGCCTCGGTTTCGGATCCGGGGCCGCCCTCCGGCCCGCAATACACCAGTTTGGGACCGCAGCGGGGACAGGCCATGGGCTGAGCGTGGAAGCGGCGGTCCAGGGGATCCTCGAACTCCGCGCGGCAGTCCGGGCAGAGCGGGAACTCCGCCATGGCCGTGCGCGAGCGGTCGTAGGGCAGCGACGCGATGATGGAGTAACGGGGACCGCAGGCCGTGCAGTTGGTGAAGGGATAGCGGAACCGGCGGGACCCGGGATCCTGGATCTCCTGCTCACACTCAGGGCAGAGGGCCAAGTCCGCGGGGATGGAAGGCCGGCGGTCCCCTTCGCTCTCGCTGGGCAGGATCCGGAAATGCGCCCCATCCGCCGACTCGGGCAGGGAGTCGCAGACCAGGTCGTGGATGACCGCAGCCCTGGGTGCCTCGACCCGGAGCCGACGCAGAAATTCCTCCTGGCCGAAGCCTGCTCCCTGTACCTCGATCCGGATCCCTTCCGGGCGGTTCTGCACCCAGCCGCCCAGGCCAAGTTCAGTGGCGAGGCGGAACACGAAGGGGCGGAAGCCGACGCCCTGGACCACGCCTTGGACCTGGATGCGGAGGCGGGGCACGGGATCAGCGGGCCAGGGCCGCGCTCCGGGCCAGGATCCAGTCGATCCAGGCCTGCAGGCCCTCGCCGCTGCGGGCGCTGGTGCGGATCACGTCCAGGCTGGGGTTGACCCGCTTAGCGAAGCCCAGACAGGCCTCCTCGTCGAAATCTACATGGGGGAGGAGATCCACCTTGTTGAGCAGCATGAGGTCGGCGGCGGCGAACATATCGGGGTACTTCAACGGCTTGTCCTCTCCCTCCGTGACCGAAAGGATCACCACCTTGTGGTTCTCGCCCAGGTCGAAGGGCGCGGGACAGACCAGGTTGCCCACGTTCTCGATGAACACCAGGGCGCCATCCTCGGGTGCCAGGTCGAGGATCGCGTGTTCGACGCCGTGGGCATCCAGATGGCAGCCCTTGCCGGTGTTGATCTGGATGGCGGGGGCGCCGGCGGCGCGGATGCGATCGGCATCCCGGCTGGTCTGCTGATCTCCTTCCACCACCGCCACCGGGCGGGATCCCGCCAGCCGCTCCAGGGTTGCCACCAGCAGGCTGGTCTTGCCGGAGCCCGGGCTGGAGACCAGGTTCAGGGCCAGGATCCCCCGCTCCTGGAAGTGGCGTCGGTTGCGGGCCGCGAAGGCGTCGTTCTTCTCCAGCAGGCTGCGCTCGAGGGAAACCCGGCGGAACCACCCGCTGGACTCGCCCTTCGGGTGCGGAGCATGGGCGTGGTCTTCGCAGCCACAGGTGGTGCACATGGCGACTCCGATGGAGGTCATCGAGAAACGAGAACCAGCCAGGGAAAGGGCGGGCGGGTAGGGAAGAATACTGGTCAAGAAATGCGGTGGTGCAAGAAGAATGTGTCTTTCGGCATGAATGGTCCCCCTAGTCCACATCCAGGGAGACGATCCGCATGGCGCGGCCGGCGATGATCTCCTGGGGCGCCTGGCCGCAGGCGGCGCAGGGTTCGTAGAAGACCTCGACCGGCGCCTCCAGGCCGCAGGCCGGACAGCGGGCCCGACCGAGGGTTTCCTCGATGATCAGTTCCGCTCCTTCGGCCACGGAATCCAGGGTGCCCGCCTCAAAGGCGAAGCGCATGGCCTCCGGGTCCACCCCTGCCATCTGACCGATTTCCAGGGTGACCCGGGTGACCCGGCGGAAACCCTCCTGGCGTGCCTGGTCCTCGATGATCTCCAGCATGCTGACCATGAGGCTCATCTCGTGCATTCATCCTCCCATCGGGACCATGATTCTGCCGAACTGGCGGTGCGCGTCACTCACCCCTTGAACAGCAGGTAGAGGCCCACGGCCACGTTGCCCAGTCCTGACAGGGCGTAGAGGGTGCGGCGGAAGCGGAGCTGCGTCCCCATCCGGGCGGCCAGCCATCCCGAGAGTTCGCTGAGCAGGGCGAACATGGCCGTGATGCCGAGGCCGAAGAGCAGCAGGGCTTCGATGAACTGGAGCTGCCCGCTGATGCCTGCCTCCCGCATGAGCGTGGTGAAGCCCCGCACACCGCCCAGGCCAAAGAAGGCGCCCAACCAGGCGGCGGAATGATGGAAAGTGTGGACCGAGGCGCCGGGGGCGTGATGCCGGAGTGGTGTCGGGCCGAAGGGGAGGATCGCCGTGGTGGTGGTCCGGTGCGTAGGAGCCTGGACGGGCCGGACCTTGGGCGCCCAGCGCGTGCAGATCCGCGCGGGGCCGTGGGCATGGGGGTGCGGGTGATCGTGGGTGACCGGGCCATGGTGGTGTACGTGACTGTGGAGGGAGATGCTGCGGAGGCCCAGGGCGGCGGACAGGTTCCACAGGCCGAGCAGCAGAACGAGGGTCCAGGCCAGCCGGTCCATCCAGAGGAAGAATCCATCGCCAAGGAAGGTCCGCCCGAGGAAGGTCGCACCCACGGCCAGCAGGGCCACCGCGAGCATGTGCGACACGCCGAAAGCTAAGCCCACTTTCCATGCGCCCCGCCGGTCGCCGCTGAGCGATACACCCGTCACCACGGCCACATGGTCGGGTTCGACGGCGTGCAGCACGCCCAAGTATAGCGGAAGGAGCATGGCCTGAGGATAGCGTGAGCGGATGATGGCGTCTGGCCGCGGCGTCGACCCCCTCCAACTTTCTGGAAGGCCGTGGCTACAGGCCTCCTCGCCCCTAGAAAGACGACTCACTCATCGGGAAATCCAGCCCAAATTCGTTCGCTTGACAGCTTCCTTAGACCTCCTAGCTTAGGTCTAATAAACACCCCGATAGTCTTTTTTAAGACGCAGTCTCAACCAAGGCTTTCCAGGCCAAGGAGGGAGCATGTCAGGTGGGAAACACACCCTGTGGGAGGTGATGCGAGAGAAGGGCTACAGTCGGCGGGACTTCATGCAATTCTGCTCTTTCGCGGCCGCGGCCGCGGGACTGGGTCCCAACGCTTCGGCCGCCGTGGCCAAGGCCTTCGAGAAGAAGGCGCGCCCTCCCGTCATCTGGCTGCATTTCCAGGAATGCACCTGCTGCAGCGAGTCCTTCATCCGGGCCTCGCATCCGATCGTGGCGGACGTGCTGCTGGACGCCATTTCCCTCGACTACACCGAGACCCTGCAGGCGGCCGCCGGCCACCAGGCCGAGAAGTGCAAGTCCGACACCCTGAAGGCCTACGCCGGGAAATACATTCTGCTGGTGGAAGGCTCCGTCCCCACCAAGGCGGATGGCGTCTACTGCACCATCGGCGGACGCACGGCAGAAGACATCTTGCAGGAAGCGGCGGCGGGAGCCGCGGCCATCGTGGCCTGGGGCAACTGCGCGTCCTACGGTTGTGTCCAGAACGCCAAGCCCAACCCCACGGGCGCCACGCCAATCCACGAGCTGATCAGCAAGCCGGTCATCAACGTGCCGGGCTGCCCGCCCATCGCGGACGTGATGGTCGGGGTGGTCACCCACATCCTGATGTTCGGTCGGATCCCCGATCTCGATGACCAGGGACGGCCCAAGGAGTTCTACTCCCGCCGCGTACACGATACCTGCTACCGGCGTCCCAACTACGACGCGGGCCTGTTCGTGGAGACCTTCGACGACGACAATGCACGAAAGGGTTTCTGCCTCTACAAGATGGGCTGTCGGGGGCCGGTCACCTACAACGCCTGTTCTGTCACCAAGTGGAACCAGGGGACCAGCTATCCCATCCAGTCCGGCCACGGATGCATCGGGTGCAGCGAGAACAAGTTCTGGGATAACGGCCCCTTCTACCGGCATCTGCCTTCCTTCCCGGGCTTCGGCATTGAATCCACGGCGGATTCGGTGGGGGTCACCCTTGGGGCGGTGGCTGCCGTCGGCGTGGCAGCCCACGCCATCTCCACGAACATCCGCAAGCGGAAGCTGATCCATGACCAGGTGGCCGAAGACGTCAAGAACACGCCCGAGAACGAGAAGGTGGACCGATGAGCAACCGCATCGTCATTGATCCAGTCACCCGCATCGAAGGCCACCTCCGCATCGAGGCGGTGGTGGAAAACGGCGTCGTCAAGGACGCCTTTAGCGCCGGTACCATGGTCCGCGGCATCGAGAAGATCCTCAAGGGCCGTGACCCCAGGGACGCCTGGGCCTTCACCGAGCGGGTCTGCGGCGTCTGCACCACGGTGCACGCCCTGGCCAGCTGCCGCTGCGTCGAAGACGCGTTGGGCATCACGGTCCCCAAGAATGCGGAGCTGGTGCGCAACCTCATGTTCTGCGCCCAGTACGTGCAGGACCACGTGGTGCACTTCTACCACCTCCATGCCCTGGACTGGGTGGATGTGGTGAGCATGCTGAAGGCCGACCCAGTGGCGACTTCCAAGCTGGCCCAGTCGCTATCGCCTTGGCCCAAATCCAATCCCGGCCACTTCGCCGCCGTGCAGCAGCGCCTCAAGAAGTTCGTCGAAAGCGGGCAGCTGGGCATCTTCGCCAACGGCTACTGGGGCAACAAGGCCTACAAGCTGCCGCCGGAAGTGAACCTGCTGGCAGTCTCCCACTACCTTGACGCCCTGGAATGGCAGAAGGAGATCGTCAAGATCCATACCATCTTTGGTGGCAAGAACCCGCACCCCAACTACCTGGTGGGTGGCGTGCCCTGCTCCTTCAATCTGGAGGAAGTGAATGCCATCAATACCGAGCGGATGGACTTCGTGGGCAGCCTCATCAAGGATGCAATTGAATTCGTGGAGCAGGTCTACATTCCGGACCTGCTGGCCATCGCCAGTTTCTACAAGGACTGGGGCGCCATCGGCGGCGGCCTCCAGAACTACCTGGCCTATGGCGACCTGCCCACCCGCGGCTACACCGATCCCTCCTCCTTCCTGCTGCCTCGCGGGGCGATCCTGGATCGGAACCTCAACGAGATCCACGAAGTGAACGGGAAGGACCTCAACGAGATCAAGGAATACATCAGCCACTCCTGGTATCAGTACGGCGGTGGCGACGGCGTAGGGCTCCATCCCTTCAAGGGGGAGACGGAGTTCAACTACACCGGTCCCAAGCCACCCTATGAGCACCTCGACGTGGAGGGCAAGTATTCCTGGCTGAAGACCCCACGGTGGAAAGACCATGCCATGGAGGTGGGGCCGCTCTCCCGCATGCTGGTGGCCTATGCCAAGGGCAACACCGACGTCAAGGAGCTGGTGGGGGTCGTGCTGAAGAAGCTCGATGTGCCCATCACGGCGCTTTTCTCCACACTGGGCCGCACCGCTGCTCGGGGTGTGGAAACCCAGGTGGTCGCCCACTGGATGAAGGGTTTCTATGATGATCTGATCAGCAACCTGAAGAACGGCGAGAGGAGGACCTTTAACAGCTCCCGTTGGGAGCCAGCCACCTGGCCGGCCACGGCCGAAGGCGTGGGTATGACCGAGGCACCCCGGGGTGCCCTGGCGCACTGGATCAGCATCAAGGATCGGGCCATCGACAACTACCAACTGGTGGTGCCGAGCACCTGGAATGCCTCTCCTCGGGATGCAAAGGGCCAGCGGTCCGCCTATGAGGAAGCCCTCATTGGCACCCCCGTGTCCAATGTGGAACAGCCGTTGGAGATCCTCCGCACGATCCACTCCTTCGACCCGTGCATTGCCTGTGCCGTGCATGTCTACGATCCGGATGGAAAGCAGGTTCACCAGGTCCAGTTCTATTGAGGGGGGACGCCATGCCATCGCCTCATGTTTATCGCCGCATCTACGTCTGGGAGCTTCCGGTCCGGGCCTTCCACTGGATCAATGCCCTGGCCATCGCCACTCTGGGCGTTACGGGTCTCATCATCGGGAAACCCTTCTCCGTGTCCTATGCCCAGGAGGCTTCCTTTCAGTACTGGTTCGGTACCGTGCGGTTCATCCACTTCACAGCGGGGTATGTCTTCCTCTTCAACATGCTGGTCCGCGTCTACTGGGGCTTCGCGGGCAACCAGTACGCCCGGTGGAGCACCTTCATCCCCACCACCAAGGCCGCCTTCCAGGAGATCGTCGAAGTGTTGAAGATCGACATCCTCCAGGTAAGCGTAAAGGGGCGCATCCACATTGGCCACAACCGGCTGGCCGGGCTCATCTACTTCATCACGACTTTCATTTTCTTCTTCCAGGCCCTGACGGGCTTCGCTCTCTATGGGCCCACGAGCCATTCGATTCTCGGCAAGCTGGCGGCCTGGGTGGTCCCGCTCATGGGCAGTGAGGCGGTGGTGCGCCAGTGGCACCACGCCATGCTCTGGTTCTACGTCCTGTTCGTCATGGTGCACGTGTACCTGGTCTTCTACCACGACTATGTGGAAGGCCGCGGCACCACCTCATCCATGGTGGGCGGTTGGAAGTTTGAGCGGGAAGACCAGCTTGACCATTGACCCCTCTGGATCCAGCACTCTGGTCCTCGGCATTGGCAACACCCTCCTCGGCGACGAAGGAGTGGGCGTGGCCGTCATCGATCACCTGCATGCGAAGGGGGGCCTTCCCGCTGACGTGGACCTCCTGGACGGCGGCACGGGCAGCATGGTGTTGCTCGAACCCATGCGAAAGGTCCGCCGGATGATCCTTGTGGACGCTACAGCGGATGGTTCACCCCCTGGAACCTTTCAAAGGCTGGTGCCCCGGTTCTGCACCGACTTCCCCCCGAGCCTTACAGCTCACGACATCGGCCTCCGGGACCTGCTTGATACCTTCTACCTGCTGGGCGAGACGCCGGAAGTCGTGCTCTACGCCATCTCCATCCGGTTCCCCCAGGAGATCTACTTCGGCCTGAGCGCCGAAGTCGAGGCCGCCGTGCCGATAGTGGCCGAACGGATTCGGCAGGAACTCTACGAAGCCTGATGCAGATCCAAGATAGCGTTATGTAACAAGGGGAAGGAATCAGAACGACAAAACCACAGAGTATGTGGACTAATTTTTTGTGAGGACGTCATCCATCGGAGATCACTATGCTTGCTGTCAAGCTGCCCGGAATCCTGCTTCTAGCAGTCACACTTGCGACAGCGAATCCAATTCCAAAGGCGATCAAGCTAGATGCCCAAGGGAAGGGTCACCTCGCTATCCTTACTGGGCCCCCGGAAACAGTGACAATGCGGTCTGGCCTAGTTGTATTGGAGCCCGGAAAATCTGTTGGTAAGCACAGCACCGGGGCCAACGAGGAGTTGCTGGTGGTCCTGGAGGGGGCCGGCGAATTTCGAATGGAAAGAGAGATTCTGCCTCTGGTGGCAGGTACTGCACTCTACTGCCCCACCGGGCGCACCCATGATGTTTTCAATTCTGGCAAAACCAAACTTCGCTACATCTATGTCACTGCCTCCACTCTCGTGCAGCCTACATCCCCAGGGCTGGCCCATTAAGAATCACCCAGGGCGGGCCTAAGGAGACCCCATGGCCAGAGCAGACTCTGCTAGTGGAGTTCGACATGAAGGCGAAAGGGCAGGCTATAGACTGCGCCTTGACAAACCAGCCGGAATCTTCTTCTTTGCCGACCTTTTAACCACGTGCAGGTAGACTATCGCTCTTTCGTCACATTCCGCCTCGGCTGCTGTTGAGCCGTGGCAGATAGCGGCGTAGGTTGATGAGTCCAGAGTGATCTTTAGAAGGCTGATGATAGCTGCCCCTGGTTGTTTTGGGTGGCTCCCATCTGGGCACATCGATTCGGCGCATCTATAGGGAGATCGCCCATGTTGAACGGCCACTCCGCCTCCCAGGAAGAAACCCTCCAGGCCATTCTTGAAATGCACGGCGGCGGACCCGGGGATCTGCTGCAAATCCTCATCGATGTGCAGCACGCCTTCCACTTCGTTCCCCCGAACGTGCTGTCACTCCTGTCGGAGCGACTGCAGGTCCCCCTCGTGCGGGTGAAGGGAGTGGTGTCCTTCTACAGCTTCCTCAGCGTGGTGCCGCAGGGGGACGTCGTCATTCATTTCAGTGACAACATCACCGATCAGATGCTGGGCAACCGCGAACTGGCCTCCCTCCTCTGCGACCGTCTGGGAGTGCGTCTAGGAGAGACACGCAAGGATGGCCGCGTGAGCGTGCATATGACCTCCTGCACGGGCATGTGCGACCAGGGGCCCGCCGCGCTGGTGAACTACCTGCCAGTGACCCGCCTGGACGCCCCGCGCATCGAGCGCCTGGCGGATTTGGTGAACGCCGGGATTCCTCTGGAAGATTGGCCGAAGGAATTCTTCACCGTGGAAACCCAAATGCGCAGGTCGGATGTGGTCTTCCGCACGCCCTTGGAAGCGGGCGCGGGGCTGCGCGCCAGCCTCGAGCGCGGCGGAGAGATCCTGCCCGCCTGGGCCGAGGATATGGCGCCCAGTGATGCCCAACGCCACCACTTGGGTCGCGGCGGCGCGGAGACACTCAAGGAGCTCTACCGCTCCGAGCTGCGGGGACGCGGCGGAGCTGGCTTCAAGACCGCCATCAAGTGGGAGTCCGTGCGCAATGGCGGGTTGGGCGACCGCTATGTGCTCTGCAATGCCGACGAGGGAGAGCCAGGCACTTTCAAGGATCGGGTGCTGCTCACGGACTACGCCGACTCGGTGTTCGATGGCATGACCATCTGCGGCCACGTGGTGGGCTCGAAGCAGGGCATCCTCTACGTCCGGCAGGAGTACTGGTATCTCAGGGAGCATTTGGAAGGCGTCCTTCGGCGACGGCGTGAGGCCGGCCTTTTGGGCCGCGGAATCCTGGGCACGGAGCTGGAATTCGACATCCAGATCCACTGGGGCGCGGGTGCCTATATCTGCGGCATGGAGACCGCCATGATCAAGAGCATCGAGGGGCGACGGGGCATCCCCCGTCGCCGGTGGCCCCTGCCGGTGCGCATGGGGTACCTGAAGGAACCCACGGTGGTGAACAACGTGGAAACCTTTGCCGCGGCCGCTCTCATCAGCGCCAGGGGCGGTGCCTGGTTCGCCTACAACGGCACGCCCCAGTCCAGTGGAACCAAGCTCTTCTGTGTCTCTGGCGACTGCAGCAGACCGGGCGTCTACGAGTATCCCTGGGGGGTCACCATCCATGAGGTGCTCCGGGATTGTGGCGGTCTCGAGGCCCAGGGCGTCCAGGTGAGCGGCCCCAGCGGCACGATGGTGAACCGGGCCGCCTTCGATCGCCGGATCTGCTTCGAGGACATGGCCAGCATCGGCACCCTCATGATCTTCGGCCCCGGGCGCGACATGTTCGAGGTCGTGAAGAACTTCGCCGCCTTCTTCCAGCACGAGAGCTGCGGCCTCTGCGCGCCCTGCCGCGTGGGCACCACCCTGCTGGCCAACTACGTCAAGAAGTTCGACCAGGGGTGCGGATCCCCGGTGGACCTGGCGGAGATCGAACTCATCGCCAAGGTGATGAGAACCATGTCCCACTGCGGGCTCGGGCAGACCGCCAATCTGCACCTGACCGACAGTGTACGTGCGTTCCCCGACATCTGGAACAAACGCATGCGCACCAATGAATTCATTCCGGCCTTCGATCTGGACGACGCCCTGGCAGAGGCGCGGAGCCTCACGGGACGTACCGATGCCGCCGCCCACCTTACCCCCGAGGAGGTCTGAGCCATGTCCAATACGTTCTTTCTCGACGGGTTAGAGATTCCCTTCCGCGAAGGCCAGACGGTCCTGGAGGCGGTGTTGTCCGCCGGACGCTATATTCCCCACCTGTGCTGGCGGCCTCAGCTGGGTCCCCACAGCTCGTGTCGTCTTTGCACCGTCATCATCAGTGGCCGTCCCTTCTCTTCCTGTACCCAGCCAGCCATGAAGGGTCAGCAGGTGGAGTGCGACACATCCGAGCTGCAGGACCTGCGACGGGCGGTGCTGCAGATGATTTTCGTGGAGGGCAACCACTACTGCCCATCCTGCGAAGAGAGCGGCAACTGCCGACTCCAGGCCATGGCCTACCACCTAGGGCTGCAGGACAACCACTTCCCCCAGCAGTTTCCCATCCGTGAGCGGGACAGCAGCCATCCGGATGTGAACATGGACCGGGACCGCTGCATCCGCTGCGAAATATGTGTGCGCGCCAGCCGGTACTTGGATGGGAAGAATGTCTTCGGCATCCACGGTCGCGGCATCAAGTCCAAGCTGGCGGTGAATGCACCCTCGGGCCTGCTGAAGGACACGGACGTGGCCGCCGAGGATCAGGCCGTGACCATGTGTCCCACGGGTTGCCTCACGGTGAAACGGGTGGGGTTCAAGGTGCCCATTGGCGAGCGCATCTTCGACAAGGAGACCATCGTTTCGGTCGCCCTCGAGGAATTCAGGGACCAGGAGGCGGCCCATGGCTGAGAAATTGAAAGTGGCCACCTGCTCGCTGGCCGGCTGCTTCGGCTGCCACATGTCCTTGCTGGATCTCGACGAGCGCTTTCTCGATTTGCTGGAGCTGGTTGAATTCGACCGAAGCCCCATCAACGACCTCAAGGACATCCGTCAGCCGGTGGATCTGGGACTGATCGAAGGCGGCGTCTGCAACGCCGATAATGTGCATGTTCTCAGGGAATTCCGAAAAATGTGCAAGGTCCTGGTGGCGGTTGGGGAGTGCGCCACCACGGGCGGCATCCCATCCATGCGCAACAGCTTCACCCTGAAACAGTGCCTGGAGGAATCCTACATCCGCGGCGCCGGTGTGGAATTCGCGCATGTGCCTGATGATCCGGAAATCCCCTTGCTCCTCAACAAGGTCCGCCCGCTCCACCACATCGTGAAGATCGACTATTTCCTTCCGGGTTGTCCCCCTTCTGCCGACGCCTTCTGGTATTTCCTCACCGCGTTGATAGCTGGCAGGGATCCGAGCCTTCCCCCCGCCCTCATCCGTTTCGACTGACTGCCACGCACCCCAGGAACAGCCATGAGCCGCATCGCAGGTCTTCAACTCGAAACCGCCAGCCATCCGGAAACCCTGACCCGCACCGTGATCGAACCCATCACGCGGGTGGAAGGCCATGGGAAGGTCACCCTGCTCATGGATGAGAACAACCGGGTGAGACAGGCGAGGCTCCACATCGTCGAATTTCGCGGGTTCGAGAAGTTCATCCAGGGGCGTCCTTATTGGGAGGCTCCTGTCATGGTGCAGCGCCTCTGCGGCATCTGCCCTGTGAGCCATCACCTGGCCGCGGCCAAGGCCGTCGACATGTTCGTGGGTGCGCGAAGGCTCACGCCCACCGCAGAAAAACTGCGCCGTCTCATGCACAACGGCCAGCTGCTGCAGAGCCACGCCCTCCACTTCTTCCACCTGGCAAGCCCCGATCTGCTCTTCGGTTTCGGTGCCGAGGTCGCGATCCGGAATATCGTGGGCGTGATCCAGGCATATCCCGCCCTCGCGCTCCAGGGGGTGAAATTGCGGAAATATGGCCAGGAAGTGATCCGCGTGCTCTCCGGCAAGCGGGTGCATGGCGTGTTCGCCATTCCAGGCGGCGTGAACAAGGCGTTGAGCCGCGAGGACCGCGCCTATCTCCAGGAGGATATCGACCAGATGGTGACCTGGTCGAAAGAGGCCGTGGACATGGTGCGCCGGCTCTGCACCGACAACCGGGCCGAGTACGAGCGCTTCGGCTCCTTCCGTTCCAATTTCCTGTCTCTCACCACTCCCGAGGGAGATTTCGAACTCTACGACGGCGGGCTTCGGGCCCGGGACGACCGGGGCCAGGACATCTTCGACCATGTGGATCCAGCCCACTACCTGCGCTACTTGCACGAAGAGGTGAAATCCTGGTCGTACATGAAATTCCCGTTCATCGTCTCCAGAGGCAACGAAGAAGGCTGGTACCGGGTGGGGCCGCTGGCCCGGATCAACAATGCCCGGGCCATGGGCACACCCTTGGCCGAAGAGGCTCGCAAGGACTTCATGATCCTCGGGAAAGGTGAGCCGGTGCAGGTTACCCTCGCCTACCATTGGGCGCGCATGATCGAAATGCTTTATGCCGCCGAAGCGATCCGGGCGCAGCTTGAGGACCCGGACATTCTCGGCACTGATCTGATGAACCAGGGCGAGCGCGCCACCGAAGGTGTCGGAGTCGTCGAGGCGCCGCGGGGCACGCTCATCCATCACTACAAGATCGATGAACAGGACGCCATCGTGAAGGCCAACCTCATCGTTGCCACCACCCACAACAACACGGCCATGAACGAGGCTGTGCGCGAAGTGGCCGTCAACTTCCTGGACGGGACCAAGCTGACCGAGAACCTGCTCAACCGTATTGAAGTGGCCATCCGCGCCTATGATCCATGCCTGTCCTGCGCCACTCATGCCCTGGGCAGAATGCCGCTCCAGGTGGAGTTGGTGGACGCCGAAGGTCAGCGGGTCGACCGGCTGGTCAAGGGCTCGGACGGCGCATTCAGCGCCGAGGTCGGATAGAACGGCATGGCTTTGCGCATCGTCCTATTCGGTTACGGTAATCCGAGCCGCGGGGACGATGCCCTGGGGCCCCTGTTGCTGGAACGCGCCGAGGCATGGCTTGCGGCACAGCCAGACTTGACCGTGGAGGCGGTGGCTGATTTCCAGCTGCAGATCGAGCATGCCCTCGACCTGCAGGATAAGGACCTGGCCCTGTTCCTGGACGCCGATGCGGGATGCACGCCTCCCTTTGCCCTGCGTTGTGCCTTGCCTGCCCAGGACGCCAGTTACAGCACCCACGAGCTGAGCCCGGAAGCCGTGCTGCAGGTGTGCCGAGAGGTCAGCGGTCAGGAACCCCCACCTGCCTACATCCTGAGCGTGCGCGGCGAGCGGTTCGAACTGGGCGAACCCCTGAGCACAGCCGCGGCCCGGAACCTGGATGAGGCCTGGGCCTTCCTCCAGCAGCTGCTTCTCGACGGGCGGTCCGAGGGATGGAAAGCCAAATTGACCGGCTCATCAAAATGACACGCGTCGCTCCGGTATGCCTCCACTTTTGCCCAAGGCGATGACGAGATTTCAGGCTGAGGGTCGCCGATAATCAGGGGGAAAAAATTGAAGAGCAATCTAATTTAAAAATTGCCTCGATAGGAACCATAACCTGGCCAAACGGCCATTTTGTGTCGTGAACGAAAAGATGTCCGGGACAGGAAGCATAATTTGTCCGATTCCACGCCGATTTGATCTCATTCGAGGGGTGAAAACGGCCAATCCAACAGGCTGCCGGAACCATAATTTGTCCGGTCGTGCAAAGTCGGAAGCATATGTTGTCCGATCGTGCAGCAGGTTACTAACTCATTTAGTTGAATGTCTTACATAATCTAATTTTGCTTGGTCAACGGCGATTAGATGCTTCCGGCGGCAAAGCAACAATGTTCCAGGAGTTTGACGCGCCAAGGGATTTCCACTCACCTCAATGCCTCGGTCCCGAAGGCCGCTGCAAGGATCGTCTCTGCTTTCTGACCCTGACCGGCTTGCCAAGAAGCTGTGGCCAGGCAGAGTCCCACATTGTGGCCCCACGGTAAACTGCCCCATCCAGAAATCACGACTAATGGTCACTCTGCAAGATGGCCACCGCGATATTCTCGTTTCTATTGATTCAACCACCTACTTCTTCACTGAGCACTATCGAGATTACCCAATGGTCCTTGTTCGTCTGAATCGGATTGGACTCGACGCTTTGACAGATCTCATCGAACAGGCTTGGAAATGTGTCGCCCCAAAGAAGGCTATTCGGGCATTCGAGGTGCAAGAATGAATCAATCATTCCCTCGTCATCGCCTAGCCTCATTCGTTAGGTGGCATCGAGTCGAACCCAATACAGAGGTCAGCCTTGCACAATGAGTCGCACCATAAAGAACGAACAGGCTGGTTACGTGCCGCTGTCCTTGGCGCCAACGACGGTCTCATTTCCACGAGCAGCTTAGTTGTTGGCGTGGCTGCTGCCGGGCCAAGCCACTTGGCGATTATGCTGACTGCCATCGCAGGGCTCGCCGCGGGTACCCTTTCGATGGCCTCTGGTGAATATGTCTCTGTTAGCTCCCAGGCCGATACCGAACAGGCTGATCTTAACCAGGAGCGTGGGGAACTCGCGGCCTCACCCAAGGCCGAGCATGCTGAATTAGCGAGCCTCTATGTTGCGCGAGGCCTTACTCGTGAACTTGCGATCCAAGTGGCGGATCAACTGATGGAACATGATGCCCTTGGAGCACATGCCAAGGACGAGCTTGGCATTCAAGATGCAACACGGGCTCGCCCACTACAGGCAGCTGCAGCGTCCGCCGCTTCCTTCGCAATTGGGGCGGCAACACCGGCTGTTCTTGCCGCACTCTTGCCTCCGGGGGGATTGACATTGGCTTTGGTGGGTTCGACCTTGGGTCTCCTTCTCGTGCTTGGAGGAATCGCGGCTCGTGTTGGGGGTGCCCCGATCACTCGGGGCGCTCTGCGAGTGACGTTTTGGGGTGCTGTGGCGATGGGATGCACAGCCGCTATAGGACGACTCATCGGCTCAGTCACCTAAAGGTCCTATCCTGGATGTCACCTAACCCTTAACTCAACTTTGCGCCATGAAGGCGCGAAAATAGGAGGTCAGAAATGACAGCCTAAATTCGCAGCTATGCTGCATGGAAGATGGAGGTAGGCCCTCCGGGGACGGGTTGCAGGACCAGTCCTCAA
>Ga0182021_10001233_pt1 | contig 29125 bp, 23 predicted proteins | sample 612E3MmetaG_FD_120493 | JGI IMG/M metagenome (GOLD analysis project Ga0182021, IMG submission 120493) | Permafrost microbial communities from Stordalen Mire, Sweden - 612E3M metaG (Illumina Assembly) | ecosystem: Environmental > Terrestrial > Soil > Wetlands > Permafrost | place: Sweden...
AGATCGAGTGGCAGGAGGGTGCGGACATACTCCCACTCCTCCTCATGCAAAGGCGGGCATTCCATACTTAAATGCTACGCCGAACGTTCAAAAAAGTAAACGTCTTATTTTAACGCCTATGGGCCGGGGGATGGGGGGCCGGCTTCGCCAGACTGGCCGAGCAGCCCACGTGGGTGACGCTTCTGCACCGGGTATGTGGAGTTGTCATTCGTCACGTTGTAAGCTGCTGTGTTTCAATGGGTTGCGGCGGTTGGCTGAGATTGGGAGACGCATCTGGAGGGCTTTTTTTGCAGGATGCGTCGGACGGGGGAGCCGGGGGGCGATGATTCGGGTGCCTTTGTGTAAGCGCCTCAATTTCAATTGGATACGGCTGGCGGCGAGGGTCGGCGTGGGCCGTTGTGGCCGGCCTCGGCTTGCGAGCGAACAGGGATAGCGTGGAAGGCGCGGGAGCGGGCGGTGGGAGACGGTGAAGGAAATGCCCCGCCGGGCGATGGCGATGAGGGGAGCGAAGGGATTGTGCATTGGCGCCTCCTAATCCTGGTATAGCAGGCCAAAACCGGGCTGACGCGTCCTGAAATCCGGAAGTGATTGAAACGATTCAGAAAATTTTGGGCAGATGACTGGTGATCGTTAAGCGGCCAAAAGGCGGGGCCGCGGAATCAGTGGCAGGCGGACAGCGAATGGCTGCCGCGGCAGTGTCCGGCCTGCCGGCAGATCGCGGTCATCGGTCACGGACGGCGGCGCAGGCCGACCGCCATGGCAGCGGCCAGCGAGCCGCCCGTCGCGTTCGCCGCCCCGGCGGGGGGCGGAAGAGGTCCGTGGCTCAGGACCCTTCGCTACTGCGGGACTTGGAACAGTTGGTGGAGCCTGTCAGCTTAGGCGTGGATCGCGATACGGCGGCATTCGCGGTGGAGAGCATCCGGCGCTGGTGGAACTCGATGGGGCAGGCGGTTTATCCGCGGGCCAGTCGGCTGCCGATTACGGTGGATTCGGGTGGGAGCAACGAAGCGCGCGTACGCCTTTGGAAAGTGGAGCTGCAGACGGCACTAAGATTCCGCATACGTTAGTTCGTTACAGTCCCTAAGCCATGGTGAAGATACTGGAGCGCCTGAGAAGTTTCACCCTGAGAACGGAAGCCAGCGCTACACCGGGAACCCGATTCTAGATTGCCCCCTTGACGATGTGCCGCAGCTCCTCCGGCGTCAGCACGATCGGGTTTCCCTTCATGCTGCTGGCTTGGGCGGCTTTCTCCACCAGAGCGGGGATATCGGCTTCGCTCACGCCGTAGGCGCGCAGCGGCGGGATCTCCAGTTTGCGGCAGATTTCCGTGGTCCAAAGGACGCCATCCTCGGCGTTGGCTTGCGAGCGGCCGGTGAGCAGGCGCGCCACTTCGGCGTAGCGCCCCAGGGCCTGGCTGGCCGGCGCCCGCGCGCGCAGGGCCTGAATGTTGGTTTCCATGGCGTGGGGCAGCAGGGCCGCGCAGGCGGCGCCGTGCGGCGCGGGGAACATGCCGCCGACCGGGGCCGCGAAACCGTGCACCGCACCCAGGCCGGCATTGGCCAGCGCCAGTCCACCGAGCAGGCTGGCCCAGGCCATATCCGCGCGGGCCGGGCGGTCGGCCGAGTCTTCGCAGACACGTGGCAGGGCGCCGGCGGCGCGGCGGATGCCTTCGATGCAGAACAGGTCGGTCAGGGGATTGGCCCGCAACCCGACGTACGGCTCGATCAACTGGGTCAGGGCATCGAGGCCCGTCGATGCGGTGACCGCGCGCGGCAGGCCGAGGGTCAGTTCGGGATCGACCACCGCCAACCTGGGCAGCATGGAGCTGGCCCGCAGGCTGGCCTTGACGCGGTGCTGGGGCGAGGCCAGCACGGCGTTGCGCGTGACTTCCGAACCAGTGCCGGCGGTGGTGGGGATGGCGATGAAGGGTGCCGAAGCGCGCCCCAGCGGCTGGCCGCGGCCGACGACCTCGAGGTAGTCGAGCGGGTCGCCGGGATTGGCGAGCATGGCGGCCAGCGCCTTGCCGGCATCGATGGCGCTGCCGCCGCCGATGGCGATTACCAGCTCGCAGCGCTCCGCGCGCGCGTATTCGTTTCCGCGGCGGACCATCTCGATGGTCGGCTCGCCAGCCACCGCCAACGGCAGAGAGGCGACCCCGGCGGCTTCCAGGCTGGCTAGAAGCGGCGCCGCGCGTTCCGGCGACGCACCCGTCACCACCAGCGCGCGGCGGCCCATGGCAGCGGCGGCCGCGGGCACCTCCCGCACCTTGCCCTCACCGAAGAGAATACGCGCCGCCGTAGCGAATTCGAATGGCATGGCCATTACCACCCCTGGGCGGCGGGAAAGACGTTGCCGTAGACCACGCGGCTGCGCGGCTCGGCGAGCATGTTCGCCACCTTTTCGGCCCAGGCGTGGTAGTGCGCGGTGGCCTTATGGTGGAGGGTCGCCTCGGTACCGCGGTAGGCCTCCACCAGCACGAACCGCGTGGGGTCGTCGGCCTGCTGGACGACGTCGAAGCGGGCGATGCCCGGCTCCCGCACGCTGTGGCTGGCGTTTTCAATGGTGGCCAGCTTGAAGGCTTCGAGGTGTTCCGGTTTGACGTGCACGTGCACGTGAACGATCAGCATGGAATGGCTCCTTCCAACTATGATAGGGGAGAATGAGCCTCGCTAAACCCATCCAAACCGTCACCGTCTACTGCGCCTCGAGCGAGAGGTCGCCGGCCTTGTACCTGGAAGCCGCGACGCGGCTGGGGAGTGCGCTGGCCCGCTCGGGGCTCGGCATCGTGTACGGCGGCGGATCGGTGGGTTCCATGGGACGGCTGGCGGCCGGCGCTCTGGGCGCGGGCGGCAAGGTGGTGGGCGTGCTGCCGCGTTTCATGGACGAGCTCGAGTGGGGCCACCGCTCGCTCACCGAGCTGCGCGTGGTGGACAGCATGCACGAGCGCAAACAGTTGATGCTGGAACTGGCGGACGCCGTGGTAGCGCTGCCGGGCGGATGCGGAACGCTGGAGGAATTATTCGAAGCCATCACCTGGAAGCGGCTGGGCTTGTACTTCGGCCCTATCGTGCTGGTGAACGTCAACGGGTTCTTCGATTCCTGCATCGAGCTGCTCTCGCGATGCGTGGAGGAGCGGTTCATGGACGAGCGGCACCGGGCGATGTGGTCGGTGGTGGCGGAACCGGAGGCGGTGGTCGAGGCGATTCACGCCGCGCCCGCATGGAGCGCCGACGCGCGCAGCTTCGCGCAAGTGAAGTGACGTTGCGGCCGTCCGCTCCCTAATCAGGGAGCGGTTGCCGCCTGCGGGTAATACCCTTCGCGGGTCTGCACGATCTGCCCTTTCTGTCTGGTGGTGAGATGGACTCGGCGATATCCGCGGTCCGTGCCCTGTTGGTCGGATGTGTAACCCAGGCTGTACTGGTTGCGCAGGTCCTCTTCGATGGCCTCGTAAACTTTGCCGATGGGCCACTTGCGGGAGACCTCGAAGAACCGGCCGCCGGTCTCCCGGGATATCTGTTCCAGAATCTTCTTCCCGTCGGGACGGTTCCCGGCAGGATACCGGCCGCCGCCCCGGCCCCCGCCACCGCCGCCGCCCATGCCGCGCCCGCGGCCCATGCGCGGCCCGCCGAAGCCGCCCATGTTGTTGCCGTAGCCGTTGGGATCTTCGAACAGGATCGAGTAGACCAGGGTGTCGGCCCGCTGCGCCGCTTCGACGGCGCTGCCGAGCGACTCCTTGCTGCCGGTATCGACGCCGTCGGAAAGAAGAATGAGAGCCTTTCGGCCGCGCTGCTTCCGCATGAGCTCGTCGCCCGCCAGGAAAACAGCGTCGTAAAGCGCCGTGCCACCTCCGCCGCGCCCACGCCCGCCGCGCTGCCCGCCGCCGGGATAACCGCCGCCCTGCCGCTGGCGCTGCAACTGCGGCGTGTCCAACTGGTTCAGGGCCTTTTCGAGCTTTTCGCGTGAGTTGGTGAGGTCTTCGAGCAGCTCCACCTCGAAGTCGAAGTGGATGACAAACGCCTGGTCCTTGTCGGGCCGCAGCACCTGCTCGAAGAAGCGGATGCTGGCGCGGCGCTCGTCGGGGATCTCGCGCCGTTCGCTGCCGCTGGTATCGACCAGGAGGCCCAGCGTAAGGGGAAGGTCGATTTCGTGCGAGAAATACCCGATGGTTTGCGGGCGGCCGTCCTCGTCCAGGAGGAAATCGTCCTTGGTGAGGCCGCGGACAATTTGACCCTGCTTGTCGCGGACGGTGGCGAGCAGGTTGACCACCTTGACGTCGGCGGAGAACTGGCCGCGCAGGAGGCGTGCCGCCGGCCACAAGGCCAGCGCCGACAGCAGGCCCCGCCGCGAGAGATTCGCTTCAAATGGCACTTTGTTACAGAGAGATGCGCGGCGAGGGCGCTTGGTTACGTGTTCACGCGTCCGCACACTGTCTTCGCATTGCCACCGTAGGCGGCCGCCCGCGCGCTGGAAAAGAAGGGATTCCGAAATGGTGTTCCACCTGCACCCGGACCGGCGGCAGGTGAGCGCAATGTATGCTTATCCGAAACGTTCGGCACTCCTTTCCGGGATTCTGCACGCCGCCGCGATCGTCGCGGCCTTGACCGTGGCCAGCGTGAAGAACCCATCCGTAATCTGGCAGCCGGTGACCCTGGTGGGGCGGGATATCGGCCGGTACCTGGCATCGATTCCGCGCGAAAAAGAAGGCGGTGGCGGCGGGGGAACGCGGTCCGACAAGGCAGCCAGCGTGGGCCGGTTGCCCCGGGCGGCGCGGCGCCAGTTCACGCCGCCGGTGGTCGAATACCCGAACCCGGCGCCGCAGTTGCCCATGGAACCCACGCTGGTGATGGCGTCGGAAATCGTGCTTCCCACGATCGACCTACCGCGGTACGGCGATCCCAACGGAGTTGCCGGGCCGCCCTCGGGAGGCCGCGGGTCGGGCGGCGGCATTGGCGACGGCATTGGCACCGGCGTAGGTGACAGCCGGGGCGACGGCTACGGTCCGGGCCCCGGCGGCGGCGGAGTCGCGGGAGGCGGCGGCTTCCTTGGCGACGTCACCCAGCCGGTCCTGCTGTGGAAGATCGAACCCGAGTACACCGACGAGGCGCGCCGCGCCAAGATCCAAGGCACGGTGGTTTTGCGCATCGAAGTGGACACGCGCGGCCAGGCGCAAAACATCACCGTGAGGCAAAGCCTGGGGCTGGGCCTGGACGAGCGCGCCATCGCGGCCGTGCGCCGCTGGCGGTTCCGCCCCGGCTATCGCGACGGCAAGCCCTGGGTCACCGCCGCTATGGTGCAGGTAAACTTCCGGCTGTTGTGACGCCGGTGGTCGCTTTCGCCCCGCGCCAAACCAAGTGTATGCTGGAGGGGAGAGGGACTCGGCGGATGGACGTCAGACAGGAGATTGCAGCCCAGGTTGAGAAATTGCCTCCGGACATGCAGGAGCAGGTGCTCCGGTTCGTAGCTTCTCTCTCCACTTCGGCGCCGGCGGGCGAGAAGGGCGCGCGGTTACGCCAATTCTCATCATCTCTCGACTCCGTTTCCGCCCGGCAGATGATTCAAGCGATCGAGGAGGAGTGCGAGCAAGTTGATGCCGGCGAGTGGTAGGTTCCTGCTCGACACCAACATCGTCATCGCCCTGCTGGACGGGGATGAAGCGGTACTGTCTAATCTGGACCGGCCCGAAGTATTCATTCCGGCGGTCGCGCTCGGCGAGCTGTTCTCTTCCTCAGGCGCGGCCGCTCAAAGTAGCCAATCCCGGTTCAGGCCACCCGAAGCCGGGCCGTGGGACGCGATCGGGGCTTTTCCTTTACCGCGATTTCGACGTCCCGGCCAAGCAGAAGCAACAACCGCATCAATCGCTCGATGGAAAACCCCGACAGTTTGCCCTGCTTGAGCGCTGAGATCTTCGGTTGATCGATGCCGAGAACCGCCGCAGCCTGGGCTTGCGTGATTCGCCGCCGCTGGATCTCCGCGATGATCTTCGCGGCCAACTCGGCTTTCGCCAACAGATCATCCGCGTGTGGAAGGTTTAAGTCCGCAAAAACGTTCCCACTACTCGGCACGTGGTCTCGAACGGGCATCGCTCAGTCTCCTTTCTTCACCGGCCAGGTCGCGCGCAAGCCGTAGCCGCTGCCGAATCAGGTCGAGTTCTCGTTGTGGGGTGGCAAGGCCCGACTTCGCCTTCTTTTGAAAGGCGTGGAGAACGTAGACCGCTTTCTGGAATTGGGCCACGTACACGGTGCGATACGTTCCGCTCGGATCGTCCGCGCGTACCTGCCAGACGGTCTCCACAAAGCCATGGAGCATCTTTGCGTTTTCATGCCTCTGCCCGATCTGCGCCTGGTAGAGCGCGAAGCCGAGTCTCTTTCGAACCGCGCGCGGGAAGTTCGTCAGCCGATCCAGCGAATCGACAAGCCAAATCAACTTCCGTGGTTGTTCCGGCTTTTCCGGCACCGTATCCATTCTATGCCAAAGCTGGCATAAGTGATGGGCGCCAGGGTCTACTTTTGGCGGTTCTCGACCTTCTTGAAGCCCGCGGGTATGGCGAACATCGAATCGTCCACCGGGCCCGAGGAGAAGCCGCTCATTTCGGTGGTCGCCTCCATCAGCGAGCCGGGACTGCCGCCGCCCTGCTGCTGCTGTTGAGCCGGCTGCCCGGCGGACGCCTGGTCGTCCTGTTGCTGCTGCTTCTTTTTGCCAAGCCCGAATCTTCCGCCCAGCGCGCCTCCCAGCGCTCCGCCCAGCGATGGCCGCGCGGCCGGCTGCTGCTGCTGTTGTTGTTGCTGCTGTGGCTGCTGGCCGCCACCCGATTGGGCCGGGGCGCCTTCGGAACCGGGTTGGCCCATCGCGCCCATGCTGATGGTTTGCAGCACCGGGATGCCATCCAGCTTGCCGATTTCCTTGTACAGCTCGCCCATGTTCCGGGACGCCTGCGGCGACGACATGAACATCCCACCGCCCGGGTTGAACGCCAGTTTCTCGCCCATGCGGGCGTAGAAGTCGCGCACTTCCTGGTAACCGGTAACGGCCGGCGCCAGCCAGATGTCGCTCGAAATCACCATGGAGCCCTGCTGCCCGCTCTTCTGGTCGGTGGCCTGCATTTCCATCCGCAGCACCATCTCCTTGGCCTGATAGCCGGCGATTTCCTTGGTGTTGCCGGTATCCTTGCTGGACACCTTGAATTCCATCTGGCCGCCCTGGGGCTGCGATTTCTGCATTTTCTCCGACATCTGCTCCATCATCCGCCGGAATTCCTCGAACGTCATGACGGTATAGGATTTCTTCTGCAGGTCGATGGTGGTGACCGTCTGGGCCGCCAGGTCGATGACGGTGGCCTGCTGCTGGGTACGATGCACCATCCGGTCCCCCTTCACGGCCACAGTGCTCTGAACGGGTTCGCGCGCCTGCTTGGAAAAGACGCCCACCACCTTCATCATGCTCAACATCGCGCCACCGGTGATGGTGGTGGTCTCCCGGTAGGTGAAATCGGCGGGCAACTGGAGCGCAGCCACAGCCATAATTCCAGCCAGGATTACGGTTCTTCGGAACATGAACGCCCTCCTCCTCTGAATCCCCATTCTAGCCCCCCGGGCGGCTTGGCGTATAGAGCCGGTTCCCGCTCACCCCGTGGCAGTGGGCACCGGTGCCCGCGCCACGTCATGCCGTCTAGGGAGCTTGCACATCGATGCTCCCGGCGGGACTCGACACGCCCGCGACCGTCACCACCACCGGCTGCTTGCCCGCCGGGACCGACAACGGCACCGTGAAATTGATCTGCGCGGTGCCGACCAGACCCGATGTGATACCCAGGAACGGAACGATAGCCGGCACACCGCCGACGGTTACCGACACGGGAAGCAGTGGTTTGGGAGAACCGGCGCCGACCTCGCCAACGCCGGTAGCATAGAGCGCGAAGCTGTCGCCGGGTCTTAAGACCGGATTTCCGACCAGGTAGCCGTTGCTCTCGAGGAAGATTCCCGGACTCGCCATCACCAGTTGAGTCTGCAATCCGCCCGCCAGTCCGTTACTAGTGACACCGATCACGGCCGGGCCGGCGCCCGCGGCATAGGGAATCTGGAGGTTGATCTGGTTGGGCGAAACATAGAGCAGCGGCGCGGGCAAACCGTTGACTGTGGCCATCACGCCGCCCAGCGTATACGGCAGCGGAAGGCCGACGGTTCCGGCGATTGTGCCGGCCAGGTTGGTGCCGTACAGCGACACCAGTGCGCCAGGGCTGCTCCCCGGTTGGAAGGTCGCGGAATTGACCACTGCAAGGAGGTTGGGCGCGGAGGGACCGGTGCCCAAGACGAACATGACCGGCACGTCGACGTATTGCGGCATGGCGTTGGGCGATTGGATCGCAACTGTGGCCCGATAGGCGCCCGGCTCGAATCCCGCGCGATTGGCCGTCAGGACTACCTGCGCCGGGCCGGTTCCGGAGGTTTGCGACAGACTGAGCCAGGCGGTAGTGCGGTTGGCGGGGAACACAGAGGCCGTCCAGGATTGGCTGGCGTCGTCCAGTCCTATGTTCAAAGTGCCCGACGCGGTTGGCGCGGAACCGCTGGCGGCCATGGCGATGCTGGCCGGATTGGCCGTGATCCTGGCGGGCTTGGCCGGAGGACCGATGAACGAAACCGTCAGTTGCTCGGCCAGGCCGCTCGAAAGATCCACCTCGATGTTGGTGACGCCTCCCGGTGCGACTCCGTCGAAGCACAGCACCCCCTGCAATCCTCCCCAGGCGTCCAGGTGCGTGGTTCCGAAGATAGGGACTATTTTGGAGGCCAGGCTGACGCCGTGGTTGGCGCCGCCCACGTAGAAACCGGTCAGGGTGCTCAGATAGCCGCCCTGATCGTCCACGTTGATTTGCGTGGACCACTGGCAGGAAGGATCCGCGGAGGTGTTCCGGGCGATCGTCAGCGGGGTAGCCATCATGGTGAAATCCTGGGTGACCGGGGCCGGGAAATAGGCGACCACAAGCTGCCGCGACCAACTCAGCCCCCTGGCGTCCACACCGGTAATGCCGAAAGTGCGAGTAAGGGGAGGGGCGAGGTTCCGGAAGAGAACAACCGGGCTGAGCGTGCCCTTAGCCGGGATGGTGGGCGAGGGGAAATACTGCGAGAGCGGTTGGGCTACGCCGTCGATGGTGAATCCGGTCACCAGGGCGGCGACGCCCGCCAATTCGGATACTGTAAGCGTGGTCGACCAGGTGGGGCCTTGGGCGTCGGGGAAGGAAGGCCAAACGGTGCTGGGGCCGGTCACGGTGACCGCGGCTCCAGTAGTCGGAAGGGTCACTTGAATTCGTGTGGTGGCGCCGCCGGAGCTGAAGGCGGCGTCGCCGGAGTATTGGGCCGCCACGGTATACGTGCCCGTGCCGAGCAAGTACAGAGGCATGGCCGGCAGCACCGCCGTGCCGCCGGAGGCGAGCGGCACGGAGCCGAGAGAGACAGTATTGACAACGAACGCCACGGTGCCGGTAGGGATGCCAGTGCCGGAGGCGGGGATCACAGTCGCGGTCAAATCCACGGTGTCGTTGAGGGTTCCTTTGGCGGCGCTTGAAACTAGCGTCACCGCGACCGCGTTGGTGGCTGTGTTCCATTGAGTCGCCAGAGCGTTGGCGTCCACGGATCCCAGGCCGGTGGCCATGTCGTAACCCGGAGCGGCGGAGTTGCCGAAGGTTCCCGTGACGCAGTCGGGGCTGCCCTGAGCGCAGGGGACCAGGTTGTCGCCGGCGACGATGTCGTGAAAGACCGACGGCGCGCTCTGTGCCAGGCGATAGAGTTGCGGATTGATGTTCCCCAGCCCCGGCTTGGCCTGCTGCCCTTGGGCGACCACATATTGGTTGAGCAGGGCCACGATGCCGGCAAACGACGGCGCGGATGCCGAAGTGCCGCCGACCGCCCAGAACGATCCGGCGAAGTTGATGATATAGGCGTCATGGCCGGCCGCGCTCAAGGCTACATCGGGGACGTGGCGGAAATTGTCGTTGGGCACGCCGGGACCAGCCTGCCAGGCGGGCCTGGGATAAAAACGGCTCACGCCGCCACCCGACGAACCGAGACCGGTGGCATCCGACTCGTTCCACGCTTTCTCGGGGATGTAGGAAAGGGCCGAGCCGAAGTTGGCGGAATTGGTGGCGGCCCAATAGGCGCCGCCGCCCTCGACAAACTGGGTGCCACCCACGCCTGTCACCTCGGGCAGGACCGCGGGAAAGTCCACGGACAGGCCGCGTGTGGCCAAGGCTTCGGAACCCTGGGTATCGCATCCGGCCCCTCCGGAATCGCCCGATGACGCCAGAATCGTGATGCCCTGCGCATTGGCCTGCTGCGCGATGGAGCGGTAGTACGGCACCGACGCGTTGACCTCGCAGCCTCCGTAGCTGACGCTAATAATCGGCGCGACGTTCCTGTTGATGGCTTGCACCACGGAGTTAATAGCGCTGGTGCTGTACACGAAATAGATGGTGGCATTGGGCGCGATGGCGCCGGCCCATTCCAGGTCGAGGTTGGCTTCGAGGTTGCTGTCGCCGCCCAAACCGCCGGGATCGGCTCCGACCAGAACCAGTTTGGGATCGTTGGCGGGCAGGTTGTAGCGCGTGCGGAAAGAGCGGATATCGCTCAAGGAGATGTCCGACTGGCCGACCACCGCGATGCTTTGGCCGGTGCCGTCCATGCCGGCCCGGTAGAGCGGCGCCAGGTTGTAGATGGTGGCGAAGTCTTCGGGAGCCAGGTAGTGCTTCGTGCCGCTGTTGTATTGCGGCGAAACCGGAATGGCCAACGGCTTGGGATAGAAATCGTTCAGCCCGAGAAAACCTCCCACGACATCGGCCAGGGCTTCCGGCACGGCGGGATCGGTACTATTGGCGAAATGGGTTTCGCCGTCCACGCGAAACAGCCGCAACGAGGTGCGCAAAGTTCTCGAAACCCGGTCCGCCGTTCCGCTGAATGCAACCCAATTCCGGGCCCGGCCGGACTCATTCACGGTGAGGCCCTCGGCTGCCAGCCAAGCCACAACCCTGGCATGATCGCCGGCGCTGAGGCCGAAGCGATTTCCGAACTCTTCGGGCGTCAGCCAGCGATGGAAGAGCGGCGAGGAAGGGTTCTGTCGATCGGCCAGCAAGCGGTCGAGATCGGCCTGTTGGGCTGAAGACGGTTTGAACAGGATCAGAATGCGATCCATATGCATGGCCGGGTCCACGGCGCCGCGATCGTATCGCGACTGCGCCAGGGGGTGGATGTTGAAGGGGACGGCCCGGGTGCGCGCAAGATCGACAGGACCACGGATACGATCGGGCGATGCGGCCGGAGCGGAACTGGCGAGACTCAGAAAGAGAATCGCGCCGAATGCCCAGGTGTAAGAATTCGGAATTTCAAATTTCGCCATTGGGGGCCATTATAGCGGCCGGCGCTACCGGCGCGGAAAATGCGTGTGTCCCCTTTCCCTGATACCGTATACCTTATGCCGCTCTTACAGGTGGTTGTCCTGGCGGTGGTCCAGGGGGTCACGGAATTCCTGCCGATCAGCAGCACCGCGCATTTGTACCTTACCTCGTGGCTGCTGGGATGGCGGGCCGAGGCGCTGGATTTCGATATCGCTCTGCATATCGGCACCCTGCTGGCCGTCCTGCTGTATTTTCTGCGCGACTGGCTGCAACTTGTGGCGCAGGGCTTTGGAATGACCTGGGGACACGATGAAGAGCTGAAGCGGAATCGCATGATGCTGTGGCTGCTGGCGATCGCCACCATCCCGGTGGGCGTGTTTGGCTACGTGTTCAACAAACAGGCCGAGACCACCTGGCGCAATCCTTTCGTAATGGGCGTGATGCTGGTGGCGGTGGGCGTGCTGATGTGGCTGGCCGAGAGGGCGGGGCGCTTGCGGCGCGATCTCTCTTCCCTCAACCTGCCCGATGCCGTGGCGATCGGCGTGGCGCAGGCGCTATCGGTCGTGCCGGGCACGTCGCGCAGCGGTATCACCATCGCGGCCGGGCTGTTCCGCGATTTCGAACGGCAATCGGCGGCGCGGTTTTCCTTCCTGCTCTCCACCCCGGCCATCGCGGCGGCGGCCGGCAAGGCGCTCTACGACATGCACAAGCACGGCGGCCTCCACGCCATTTTGAACGCGCCGTTTCTAGTGGGAGTGGCGGTGAGCGCGGTCACGGGGTGCGCGGTAATCGGGTGGTTTCTGCATTATGTGCGTCGCAGCAGTTTGCGTCCGTTTGTGTACTATCGCATTATTTTTGGCATAATAGTGCTTGCTCTGGCTTTCATCCGCCGGCCAGCGTGATGAAGCTCTTATCTCCGACCGAGCATAGAAGGCTCAACGAAGTAACCGGTCTGCTGCTTCTGTCGATGGGGCTGGTGATGCTGTTGAGCCTGGTCTCGTACCACACCCAGGATCCCTCCTGGAACACGGCTGCCGCTTCGCGCCCTCTCAATCTGGCGGGCTACCCGGGTGCGTGGCTTGCGGATGTGCTTCTGCAAACCTTCGGCGCCACCGCTTTTCTGTTTCCGCTGCTGGCCTTCCTGCTGTCGTGGAAGTGGATTCGCTCGGAGGAACTCAGCGCCGGCGCGGTGAAGATGTTCGGCTCGGTGCTGCTCAGCCTGAGCGCGTGCGCCGCGCTTTCCTTTGTGCCCCTGCGCCTGTTCGGCGGCACGGTTCGCCTGGGCGGGGGCCTGGGGTCGGTGCTGGCGAATTACCTGGTGGATTCGCTGAACCTGGCGGGAGCGCTGGTAGCCACCGCCACCGCGCTGGTGGTTTCCATCTACCTGGTGTCCACGTTCACGCTGGCCCGGCTGGGCGAGTGGTTGGCGGGTCCCATCGCCTGGTTCGAGCGCCGCGCGGCGGCGTGGGCCGCCTGGCGCGAGCGCGTGCATGCCCGTTCCATCGAGAAAGCCCGGGAGCGGCGGCGGAAGCGGCCCGATAAGCCGGTAGTCGCCGACGACGCTCCGCCGTGGGAGACGCCCGCGAAGCCGGCGCCGGCCGCGCTGGTCGAGCCGGTAGCGGCGGTCGAAGAACCGAACGAAATCCCCATTTGCCCCATCGAAGAAGTTCAGCCCTTGTCTTCCTCCCCCCGGCCCCCGGCCCCCGACGCCCGGCCCCTGGCCCCGGCCCGCGATAGCGGCGGGCACCCCGCCCGGCCCCTGGTTTTCCATCTGCCCGCCACCGATCTGCTCAACGAAGTCCCCGCGCGCAATCCCTACGACGAGCAGGAACTGAAGGACACGGCCGCGCGCATCAAGGCCAAGTTCGACGAGTTCAACGTATTCGGCTCGGTGGTGCAGATCAACCCCGGTCCGGTGGTGACCACCTTCGAGTTCAAACCCGAAGCGGGCATCAAGTACAGCCGCATCACCACCCTGGTGGAAGACCTGTGCCTGGGCTTGCAGGCCGAATCGATCCTGATCGAGCGCATCCCCGGCAAGCCGACGGTGGGAATCGAAGTCCCCAACACGCGGCGCGAGCTGATCGCGCTGCGGCAGATGCTGGAATCGGAGGAGTTCGCGCAGTCGCACTCGCACCTCACCATTCCGCTGGGCAAAGACATCAACGGCCGCATACGCGTGGTGGCGCTGGATGCCATGCCGCACCTGCTGATCGCGGGTTCCACGGGCTCCGGCAAGAGCGTCATGATCAACTCCATGATCATGTCGATTCTCTACAAATCGACGCCCGACGAGGTTCGCCTGATCATGGTGGACCCCAAGCGCCTCGAGCTGGGGCTGTACGAAGGCATTCCGCACCTGCTCACTCCGGTGATCACCGATCCCAAGAAGGCCACCAACGCGCTGCGCAACGCGGTGCTCGAAATGGAGCGGCGGCTGCGCCTGCTGGCGGAATACGGCGTCCGCAGCATCGAGCAGTTCAACAAGAAGATCCGCAAGCTGCGGGATGAGCCGCGCGAGCTCTTCGTCGAGCAGGAAGAGACCGCCGACGAACTGAAGCCGCTGCCTTACATTCTGATCCTCATCGACGAGCTGGCCGACCTGATGATGATCGAAGGCCGCAACGTGGAAGAGAGCGTCACGCGGCTGGCGCAGATGGCGCGCGCGGTGGGCATGCACCTGGTGCTGGCCACGCAGCGGCCCAGCGTGGACGTGATCACCGGGCTCATCAAGGCCAACTTCCCGGCGCGCCTCAGTTTCCGGGTGGCCACTCGCGTGGACTCGCGCACCATCCTCGACGTGATGGGCGCCGAACACCTGCTGGGCAAGGGCGACATGCTGTTCCTGCCGCCGGGATCCTCGCGCCTCACGCGCGTCCACGGCGCGTTCGTCACCGAGAGCGAGATCAACCGCGTGGTGGATTTCTGGAAGGTGCAGGCCACGCCGGAGTACGACCAGTCCTTCCTGATTGCCCCGCCCACCGACGACGACGCCGAGGGCGCGGCCGACGCCGAGGCGGCCGGCAACGACCAGGACCCCCTGTACGAAGAGGCCGTGCGCCTGGTGCTGCAAATGGGCAAGGCATCCACATCCACCTTGCAGCGGCACCTGCGGCTGGGCTACGGGCGCGCGGCGCGCATTCTCGACATGATGCAGCGCGACGGCATCATCGGCCCGCCCGATGGCAGCAAGCCGCGCGAAGTGCTGAAACGTCCCGATTGGCTGCACGAAGTGGAAGTAACGTAGGGGCCAGGCACGCCTGGCCCGCGCTAAAATGCGCCTATGCACCCACTCCGGATTCTTTCCGCCGGTTTTGTCTGCGCGGGTCTGAGCTGCGCGCAAAATACCCAGCCCGCTACCGGCTGCGGCGATTTGCGGAGCCTCACAAATAACGAGGTTTCGATTGCCACCGCCCTGCTGGTGCCTGCCGCGCCCGACGCCCCCGAGCACTGCCGCGTCAGCGGGCAAGTGCTGCCCCAGGTGGGTTTCGAGGTTGCCTTGCCCACCCAATGGAATGGCCGCTTCTACATGTTCGGCAACGGGGGCTATGCGGGCGAAGCGCTGGACAGCGCGGCGCGCCGTGCCACGGCGGCGCGCGCCCTACGGCTGGGATACGCCGCCGCCCAGACCAATACCGGCCACTCGGCGGCCAGCGAGCCGCTGGGAACCTTCGCAACGGATCGCCAGAAGCTGCTGGATTACGCCTTCCGGTCCCTGCACGTCACCGCCGAAGCGGGCAAGATGCTGGTGCGCGCGTACTACGGCGGCGCTCCCACGCGCTCGTACTTCGAAGGCTGTTCCACGGGCGGCCGGCAGGGGCTGATTCTGGCGCAGCGCTTCCCCGCGGATTTCGACGGCATCGTGGTCGGCGCGCCGGTCCTCAGCTTCTCCGGAACCATGATGTCGTACGCCGTGGACGTGCAGGCTTTGCGCGCCGCCCCGATTCCCGCGTCCAAGCTGGCGCTGCTGGCCGAAAGAATCTACGCGCAGTGCGATGCCAAGGACGGGCTGAGGGACGGCCTGATCGACGACCCGCGGCGCTGCGGTTTTGAGCCGTCGCGCGACCTTCCCCGATGCGACGCGGGCGACCAGTCGGGCTGCTTCACGGCGGGCCAGATCGGCGCGCTGGAGAAGATCTACGGCGACTTGATGAGCCGGGGTAAGCGCATCTTACCGGGCTGGACGGTGGGGGCGGAAATCGCCGGTGCCAGCGGCCGCAGCGGCTGGGACCCGTGGATCGTCAGCGACGCCGGCCCTACCACGCAAGCGGCCTTCAGCGAGGCGTTCTTCCGCTACCTGGCTTTTGGCAGGACTGACCCAACCTACGATCTGGGCCAGTTCAACCCGGATCGGGACCCGCCGCGGCTGGATGCCATCCACCAGACGCTCGACGCCACCGACACGGACCTCTCCCTCTTTGAGAAGCGGGGCGGCAAGATCCTGATGTACTTCGGGTGGGCCGACCCCGCCCTGAATCCGCTCATGGGAGTGGAGTATTACGAGCGGGTATCGCAGCGCATGGGCGCCGGCACGGGCGGGTTCTTCCGCCTGTTCATGGTGCCCGGCATGTTCCACTGCACCGGCGGCGTGGGCACCGACACGTTCGACAAGCTGGGACCGCTGACCGATTGGGTGGAGCGCGGCACGGCCCCGGATGCGATTCCGGCGAGCCTGGTGGTGGCCGGGAAGGCAGTGCGCACGAGGCCGCTGTGCGCCTACCCGGAAGTGGCCCGGTACAAAGGTTCGGGAAGCATCGACGATGCAGCTAGCTTCGCGTGCGTGAAACCGTAGGTGGGACACGCTTCTGTTGTGGGGCGGGCAATCGTGCCAGGCAGGATTGCCCGCCCCACAAAACAGGCAAAACCTCGGCCGCACTGGTGTGGCCGATCGCCGTTTCGCATTCCCCAACACGCAACCGAAGCGCAAACGTGGTTGCGTATTCTATGGTGGGGCAGGCGGTGCCGCCCGCCCCACCAAGCCTTATCGGGTACTTACAATAAGGAGGCGCCCGGTTGCCAAGGACATTCGCAGCACTCTCGGAACGGGCCTTTCGTCGTCGGCGGCGAGAATGGCGTTGGCCTGCTGCGGGAACCGGCTCAGCGGCTCAGTTGCGGGGACGGCTCGTTTCGATGCACTATGGATTATGGACGCCTATGAACATCGCCACAACACCAATTAGGCCGGTCACGCTCAGGCACAGAATCGTTGAGGTGATCAGGAACGCGATCACGTCGGGCGACCTCGGTCCCGGAGACAGGGTTGTCGAGTTGCAGCTTGCCAAACAGTTGGGCGTCGGAAACACCGCTGTAAGGGAAGCGCTTTTCGAACTGGAACGGGCCGGCCTGGTTACGCGAATTCCCAACAAAGGCAGCTTCATCACCAAGATGACCTGGGAAGACGCCCAGCAGATCTTCCGGGTGAGAAAGGAACTGGAAAGTCTGGCCGTGGAACTGGCCATGGAACGGATTTCGACCGGGGATCTCGAAACGTTGCAGGGTTTCGTGGACGGAATGAAGACGGCGGCTGAGACCAGCGATTTCGAGCGATTCTACCAGAACGACATCGAATTTCACCGAACGCTTTGGCGGCTCTCCCAGAACCGCTACCTGGCCAGCATCCTGGAAACCCTGGTGGTGCCTCTTTTTGCGTTCTTCCTGATCCGCACGCGCCTGGATTACCGGGTCGATCTGCTGGGCAGCGCCCACCGGCACCATCAACTTCTCGACACCATCCGGGAAGGGTACGGAGTCAGGGACCGCATGATAGCGTCCCTGGACTCCTCCGAGTTCTTTTGGGAGGAGCAGGCAGGCCGCACGGTGCCGGTGGGCGGCCCGCCTGCGAAGTGAAAGTTACGCTCCGCCCCTGCGCCCGCCGCCCGGGGGGGGGCCCATCTTCTCGCGTATCGCCGCGAAGCTGAACACCACGTCGGCCGGGTTAACCCCAAGTATCTCGTTCTTCTTGAGATCGCGGATGCCCACACCGAGCTGTTCGCCGAATGCCAGCGTGCTGTCGCACCTGGCAAAGGGCGCCTTCCCCTTTTCAGTCAGAGGATCGAAGCCCATCACGGTCATCCCCACGGCGTCGGTGGCGACCGTATTGGTTCCGGCAATCAGCACGCCGGGTTTCACCGCCATTCCCCGGCCCGCCGTTTCACTGCCCGTGGCCGTCATAATGCCGTCGATGATCGCCAGGTGAGCCGGCCGCGCGGTATTCAGTTCGGAGATGATGCGCGGCAGCCGGAAGCCCGCTTCCTTCGGCATACTCATGTCAAGCTGCTGCGGGGCGCTCTTGGACGGCAGCCGCGTCGCAAAGTGAAACACGTTGCCGCGTCCACCGTGAGGCCGTATGCTCGGTTCGTCCACTCCCGCGTCCTGCCCATAGATGGTGATGGGCGTGGTCCCGTAAATGTTCTTCATCGAAAGGGTCACCCCCGTGGCGGAGTGCTCTTTCAACTTGGCGTTGGAGATAAAGACATCGCAGTCTTCGTAGCAATGGTTCAGGTCGTAGCCGGGGTAAATGATCCCCCCGCCCGGCACCTTGAAGCGCGAGTACTTCTTCCCCCGCCCCAGGTAGTTGGTGTTCTCGAATTCCACGTTGTCGGCCGCGCTCAGGATCTCCTGCGGCTTCCAGTTCATGGATAGCATGACCTCTTCCAGGCTTTCGGAGGTCGACCAGGGGCCTTCCACCACCCGGATCCGTTTGGCTCCGGCTTTGCCCAGCAGGTGTACCATCCCGCCGATCATCTTGGGATGCGTCCAGAAAGTCTCCTCCATCAACGCGTTGCCCAACCGGGCCCACCGCACGCCGATGAAGTTCACCTTCATGGTCACCGTCTTGCCCTTCACCAACCCGCCCAGGCCACCCAGTTGGTCGAACATCGTGTTCAGGGTGGTGACCAGTTCTGGACCGTAAGTCTTGCAGCGGGCCACAGCGACCTTCCCCGTCGGGACGGTCACGGCACGACTCCATGCAGGGCGCGCGAGCAGGGCGCCGACGCCGGTGCCGGCTCCCACTAACAACTGTCTCCTTGTCATGTCTTGTCTCATTGTGGTCTCTCCTAATTCTCCAGCTCGATGACTCCATACACGGAAATTCGCGGCACAGTCAACTCCGCCCCGCCCGCTTCCTGGGGAGCGAATTGCAGCTCCGCCGCCGAGGCCAGCTCCGGACTCACCACACGAGCCGACTTATACGGCTCCTTCACGTAGAATAGAGCGTCACCGCCCCGCCGCGAGTAGTTCAACAGGTGGATCACCGCCTGCTTGCCTTGAGCCGATGTCGCGTAGAGGAAATTCGACGACGGTGCGTTATACACCCGCACCAGATCCTTGCCGTGACTGATGATGTTCTGGATATCCGCCACCGTATCGTAGGCGTCCGGCTTCTCTTCCTTACATACTCCCAGCCGGCCTTTGCCCACCTTGCGCATGCTGAAAAGCAGGTACGGCTCCGCCGGCGCCGGCGGACCCTCCGGATTGGGCCAATTGGACGGCACCAACAGGGTGCCCCCACCGCTCGCGAAGGCCAGCAGTTTCTTCCGCAGGGCGGCGTCCGGCGCCTCTTTGTCCAGGTAGTAGATGGCCTGCAAACCGGCGAATGAGGCAGCCGCCGCCCGCGCCCGCGCAATCAGCCGGAAGGGCTGGCGCAACCGCGGCATCAGGTTGATGGCTTCCTCGGCCGAGTCGTAGTTGGGCGCGGCGAAATTCGAAATCACCGCCACCAGGCCGTTGGGCTGATAGGTTCTGAGTTCCTTGTGCTGCTCGAAGAACGTCACCGTGTCGATCAGCTTCTTGAAGGTATCCGCGGCCGGTTGTTTCTTGGCCAGCAGGTCCGCGCGCAACCCGTCTTCCAGCGAAATCACCCACCTGGCCCCGTGGCTACCGGAGTCGGCCACCGCCAACTCGTAGGCTTCGGCGGCCAGCTTCGCCCCCGGCGCCGGATCGAAGCCCACCCATACCGTCTTGTCGGGCGCCAGCGCCCGGGCGATCTGCAGAATCGCGCCGTTGGAATCCACCCACGGCAGATTGGTCGGGCCGCCCTGGGGAGTCGCGCCTTGCGGAAGCCCCGGAAACACGCCATCGGCCACGCCCGTCACGGGGGATTTCGCACTCGAACGCACCTGCGAGGCCTTGTTCCATGGAATCACGGGGACACCGGCGTTGGCGGGCGCGTCGCCTTCCATGGCCACCGCCGCCAGACCGGCCGCTTGGGCCGCCGCCACCGCGGCCGCCTTGTCGCCTTCTCCCTGGATCAGGCCGACAAACTCTAGTCCGGCCTTCTTGCCTGCCTCGATCAGGGGCTTCAGCGCCTGTTGCTGGGCGGCATCTGCGCTCCAACTGACCACCAGGCAATTGATGGGCGTACCCTGCACAACCGCCAGTGACGCCGGATCCTGCCAACTGCGAAGAACCGCGGCCGTATCGGCCGTAAACCCCTTCGTTTTCTCACCAAGTGCGATGTCCAAGGGACCTGCCGGCCATCGCATCGGTATGGACTCTGCGCTTAAAGCCATGTGTAAATGCCTCCCATTTGTATCAAACTAACCTGTCCATGCATACCGATACGCCCGGAGCATCCGCCCCGGGCGTATCGGTTGCCATTGCTATTATAATCCGCTCAACTGTCGCGGGATCCTTAGAACTGGATGCGCGCCACGAGTTGGCCGTTACGAGTGGTGGGGGTCGCACCGCCCGCGGCTTGGATCGGTGTAATCAAAGTATTGATATATCCGAAGCCGGAAACGGTCGACTTCCCGTTGAGCACCTGGGTTTGGGAAGAGTTGGTCGACGTGGGTGCATTCAGGAACACGCGGTTGAAGACATTGAAGAATTCAGCCCGGAAACTGAACGTCACCTTCTCCTTGACACGGAAGACGCGTCCGAGACTAAACGACTCGGATGGCGTTCGCTGCCATCGATAGTCGTTGTAGTAAGGCGCCGCGGTACCCCACTGGCCTGCCGCTGGTTGGGTCCACGCGGCCGGATTCAGGATAAACGTCTGAGCCGGATTGAAGCAGTGGCAATCCGGGCTCTGAGTGAATAGCGGCACGCCGGGTACGCGGTTCACGCGAGGGCCCGCGGCGCGCGGCAGCGCGGCAGTCAGGTTGTTGGTCGCAAGGGGCACGGCAATCAGAAGGCCGCTCTGATAGCGCATGGAGCCGCCGAGTGTCCAATCCTTCTGGATCGACCTCAACAACTTATTGCTGGTCATGGCCGGCATCTGATAGTTAAACATGAACGCCGAGACCAGAGGAATCGAACTGACAGACAATGCCTTCTGATTCGGCAGGTTGAAGACGTCGTTGACCGAAGCGCCTAATTGGTCTATTTCCTTCTGCCAGGTACCCGCATACTGCAAATACAACCCGTGCCACGGGCGCAGGGTCGCCTTGGCCTGTAGCGAGTCGTACCAGCTCTTTCCCATGTTCACTTCCTGCGCGCTGATGGTGCCGAACTGCGGGAAGGGACGGAGGGCTTGGGCCAGGGAGGATGCTATCGGCCAGGACGCATACGGAACCTTGAAACCGGCGGCTTGGGGCTTGCCGGACGCAAAAGTCGACGTCAGAAGCGAAATGTCCGAAGGATTATTAAGGCTCAGGCCGACGGAACTAAGCTTCTGCGTGGTCAGGGCGTTGATGTCGACCAAACCGCCGGACGACAGCCAGACACCCCGATTGCCTACATAAGCGGCCTCGATCATCAGGGTCGACGTGAGCTGGCGCTGCGCGCCAATATTCCATTGGTCGACGCGCGGCGGCCGGCCACCGTCCGGATTGACCCAGGCCACTCCGGAGTTCAATTGCCCGGTGAACGGAATGATTCCGGGGTTGAGAGTAGTCGGATAGAGTTGCGCCTGGGTGTACGGCAAACCCTGGGCGAATGTGGCGGCGGGCAGTCCGAAGCCTGGCGCTATCCACGAGAGCGAGTTGAACCCAATAGGGCCGCCTCCGAGAGTCGGAACACTGGCCTCGAAGTAATTGGCGTTTTGCGTGTTTCCATAACTCAGGCCCCAAGCGGCCCGGAAAACGGTCTTGCTGTCGAGTTGGTAGGCGAGGCCAAAACGCGGCTGGAACGCAAGAGGATACCTGTCGCCGAATTCGCAGTTGCAGCGGCCATCGCCGTATCCGGCATACTTGACAGCGCCAAGCAAGCCTACCGATGGGTTCATAAGTTCCGGCGCAAATGCCGACATGCGCTCGTGGATTTCCCTGAACGGGTTCTGCAGATCCCAGCGTATCCCGTAACTGAGTGTCAGCTTCCGGCCGATTTTCCATTGGTCCTGAGCAAAGAGGGACCAGGAAGTTTTCCGGTATTGAGGGTCCTGCGGCGTCATGACGTAGGCGCTGGTGGCTTGTCCGAGCAGAAAGTCCGCATATCCATTACCAAGGTTGCCGCCGGCAAGACTGCTCGCTCCCAGATAGGGCTCACCGGTGATGCTATTGTCGAAAGTCCAGATGCCCTGGGTGCCGTTCACGTGCCGGTCGCGGTAGAAATCCTTGCGCCAGTCGACGCCGAACTTATAACTGTGATTCCCCTTGACCCAGCTTAAATTGTAAACCGTGGTGATTTTGTCGGTGGCGTACTTATTGGCGTTGGTGGGACCCATGCCCAGAGTCATTCCGTAACTGCCGGTATAGGTGCCGACAAAACGGGGGAACCCGGTGGCGTATACGCTCGGGTCCACGTAGTTATTGGGGATGCCGCCCAACAGGCCAATCTTGCCGGGCGTGTCGAACTGGAGAACTCCATGGTCCGCGTCGTCCGGGCTGCGGTACATCGAGTAACCCAGGCCCAGGTGGGAGATGAGGGTCGGGCTGAGCGTGTATTCCCAGTTGAGCCGAATCGTATGGTTGCGCTCATACTCCGGCCGGATGCCGGAGATGGGAATCGGCAGACCATCGGTGGCCACCAAGTGGTCGATGCGGTTCTCCGAAAAGAAGAACGAGATATGGTGCTTTTCGCCGAGATTCTGGTCCAGCTTGATGCTCGGCAGCGAAATAAACGTCGGGTTGGGATAGCTCTGATTCCAGTTGCTCACCAGACCGCCGTTGGATGGCACGGGGATGTAATTCTGGATCTTCAAAGCCTGGGAGGTGATCCGGCTCACCGGGATGACGTTGCCGGGGAACATATCGGTTACGCTCTGGCCGTTGACCGGACGGGCGCTGGCAGGGTCGTAAATCGCATTCTCCACAATGGAGCGGCCCAGCGGGTCCGTCCCCAGTGTTTTTCCAGTCAGGATCTCGCTGAAATCGCCGTTCCGCATCTTATTGGTCGGAACCGTCTGATAGACGCCGGAGATAAACCGGTGGTCCTTATACCACTCCCAGTCCCAGAAGAAGAACGACTTGTTCTTGCCGTTGTAGACGTGGGGAATGTATATCGGTGCGCCTACTGAAAATCCGAAGTCGTTCTTGCGTTGCATGGGCCGGATCAGGTGCCCGTGCCCCGAGTCGCTGAACGTCATGCCGGCGTTGAAGTCATCGTTCACGAAGTATTCGTACGCGGTGGCGTGCAGGGAATTGGTGCCGGATTTGGTGTTGAAGTTGAAAATGCCGGCTACGATCTGGCCGAACTCCGGCGAGAAGTTGGAGGTCTGAAGAGCCACGGCTTCGATGGCATCGACGCCCGGCGTCTGCTCATAAATGCTACCCGGGTTCATGACGTTCCCGGACTCCTGCCCTTCAACGTACATTCCGGTAGTATTGTTGGGCATGCCGTTGACGCGGATGGTGTTCAGGCCGGTATTGTTCGCGCCTGGCTCCATGGCGATAAAGGCCAACGGGCTGCGAATGTATCCGCCGCTGATCACGCCGAAGTTGATGGGCAGGTTCCCCATCTGTGTTCCCGTCAGGGTATGGCTTTGCGTGGCGTCTTCGGTTTGCAGGAGCGGTGCCTCCGCGGTAACCGTCAGCGTTTCGGTGGCCGAACCGACCTCAAGCATGACGTCGATACGCACGTTGGAAGCGACGGCAACCAGAATGCCCGTCTTGGTGGCCTTCTTGAACCCGGCGGCCTCGACCGTCAGGTTGTAGATTCCGGGCCGCAAGGACGCGATGGTGTAGTTCCCGGTTTCGGTGGTGGCCACCGGAACCTCGGTTCCGCTTTCCGCATACACCGCTATCACGTTGGCGCGCGGCACGACGGCCCCGCTATTATCTGTAACTGTTCCGGTAATGGTGCCGCGATCGCTCTGCGCGAAGACGGCTACAAAAGATAGGAGACAACAGGCAATTACACGAATAAACCGCATTGAATCTCCCTTTCGCAGTTACGCAACCGAGACACACCTGGCAGGGTGGCTCCGACGCTCGCCGGCACAACGCCGTCTTCGCCGCGGTTCCGCACTGGACATGCCGCGTCCCGACTACCTCCAAATGCTGGACGCCACAGCGCCCCGTTGCGCCGCGGCTCCGCCCCGGAGATGCCGCCTGTCTGGCTATCGCCAAATGCCGGACCAGAACACCCTTTGGCCCCGCACTCGAGATGCCGCCTCTAGCTATCACCAGACGCCCGACGGCAGAACGCCATTCTGGCGCTACCGCCCTAAAAGTTGAAATTTACCCCTGCGCGTCTGAATATCTAACCTGGCAAATACTATCATGCGGGCGCGGACCAGTCAAGAGTTTTTGTTAGACCTTGTCTTTTTTAGGTATATATGTCTGATTATACGAAAAGTGACACAAAAATACGGAAAATAGTAGCGGAAATGCGTCAAGCGGCTCTCTGTTTCGGCAATAGTTCGACACACCGCCACCTATCGGCGGCGGTGGGCGACCTATCTAGCCCGTCAGTGATTTCGAAGTCTGCCAAACACCGGCATGATTGCCGGGCCTATAAGGGCACTGTGGCGCACGTTGAAGCGTGCGCCGCAGTGCGGATACTAAGCCTTCTTCTGCGCGGCCAGAAGCTTCTCCATCATGGCCGGGTAGCTGAACACGACTTCGGAGATGGGAACGCCGAGTATCTCGTTCTTCTTGAGATCGCGGATTCCCACGCCTAGCTGTTCGCCGAACGCCAGCGTGCTGTCGCACCTGGCAAAAGGCACTTTGCCTTTCTCGGCCAGAGGATCGAATCCCATCACGGCCATGCCCACGGCGTCGGTGGCGACGGCATTGGTTCCGGCGATGATCACTCCTGGGTTGATGGCCGCCTGGGGCCGGTTGGGGTTCCCGTAATTGGTTTCGCAGCCGGTGGCGGTCTTGATACCTTCAATGACCGCCAGGTTCACAACCCGGGCGGAGTTGAGTTCGGCGATGATGCGCGGCAGCCGGAAGCCGGCGTCCTTAGGCAAAGTAAGGTCCATCTGCTGCGGCGCGCTCTTGGATGGCGGGCGCGACGCAAAGTGCATCACATTGCCGCGTCCGCCGTGGGGGCGAATACTCGGTTCGTCCACTCCGGCGTCCTGGCCATAGATGGTGATGGGCGTGGTGCCGTACACGTTCTTCATGGACAGGGTGACGCCGGTGGCGGCGTGCTCCTTCAACTTGGCGAGGGAGACAAAAACGTCGCAATCTTCGTACGAGTGGTTCAGATCGTAGCCGGGGAATATGATCCCCCCGCTCGGCACCATGAACCGCGAGTATTTCTTGCCCCGCCCCAGGTAATTAGTGTTTTCGAATTCCACGTTATCGGCCGCGCTCAGAATATCCTGCGGCTTCCAGTTCATGGAGTACATGACTTCTTCCAGCGACTCGGTGGTCGACCAGGGACCCTCCACCACGCGTATCCGCTTGGCGCCGGCCTTGCCGAGAACGTGCACCATCGCTCCGATCATCTTGGGATGCGACCAGAACGTGTCCTCCATCAACGCGCTACCCAACCGCTGCGACCGCACGCCGATGAAGTTCACCTTCATGGCGACGGTCTTGCCCTTCACCAGCCCGCTCAGGCCACCCAGTTGATCGAACATCTTCTCCAAGGTGGGGATCAGCTCGGGACCATAGGTCTTACATTTGCCCACCGTCACCTTCCCCGCCGGGGCGGTAACCGCACGACTCCATGCTGGGCGCGCGAGCAGGGCGCTAGCGCCGGCGCCGGCGCCCGCCAACAACTGTCTCCTGGTCATGTCTTGTCTCATTGCGGTTTCTCCTATTTCTCCATCTCGATGGCGCCATACACAGACAGGCGCGGCAGAGTCAATTCCGCCCCGCCCGTTTCCTGGGGAACCCATTGCAACTCCGCCGGCGAGGCTAGTTCCGGGCTCACCAGGCGGGCCGACTTATGCGGCTCCTTGACAAAAAACACAGGCCCGTCGCCCCCCGGCCGCCGCGAGTAATTCAACAGGTGGATCACTCCCTGCTTGCCCTGAGCGGTTGTCTCGTAGAGGAAATTCGACGATGGAGCGTTATACAGCCGCAGTATATCGGTGCGGTGACTCATGATGTTCTGGATATCCGCCACGGTATCGTATGGGTCCGGCTGATCTTCCTTGCATACCGCCAGCCGGCCTTTGCCCACCTTGCGCATGTTGTAGAGAAGGTACGGTTCGGCCGGCGCCGGCGCTCCCTCCGGATTAGGCCACTTGGAAGGCACAAACAGGGTGCCGCCGTCCGCGACGAAGGCCATCAGCTTTTTCCGCAAGGCGGCGTCCGGCGCCTCCTTGTCCACATAGAATATGGCCTGCAGACCGGCGAAAGAGGCGCTCGCCGCGCGCGACCGCGCAATCACCCGGAACGGTTGGCGCAGGCGGGGAAGCAAGTTGACCGCCTCCTCGCCCGTCTCAAAGTTGGGACCGGCGAAACTCGACATCACCGCCAACAGACCGCTCGGCTGATAGCCGCGGAGTTCCTTGTGCTGCTCGAAGAACGACACCGTATCGATGAGTTTCTTCCAGGTATCGGCGGCCGGCTGCTTTTTGGCCGCGAGGTCCGCGCGCAACTGATCGTCCAGCGAGATCACCCAGCGGGCCCCGTGGCTGGCCGGATCGGCCACCGCCAGCACGTATGCTTCGGCGGCCAGTTTAGCCTGCGCCGGCGGAGCGAAGCCGATCCACACGGTCTTGTCGGGCGCCAGCGCCCGGGTAATCAGCAGGGGAGCTCCGTTGGAATCCACCCAGGGCAGATTGGTGGGGCCGCCGGCCTGTGACGCGGCTTGCGGAAGCCCGGGAAACACACCATCGGAAACGCCCAGAATGGGGAAACTCGAAGTCGAGCGGACCTGCGCGGCTTTGTTCCACGGGATGACGGGGATTCCGGCGTTTGCGGGCGCGTCGCCTTCCATGGCGACCGCCGACAGACCCGCCGCCTTGGCCGCCGCCACCGCGGCCGGCATGTTGGCTTCTCCCTCGATCAGGCCGACGAACTCCAGTCCGGCCTGCTTGCCTTTTTCGACCAGCGGCTTCAGCGCCTGCTGCTGGGCGGCGTCCGCGCCCCAACTGACCACCAGGCAATTGATCGGCGTACCCTGCACGAGCGCCAGTGACGCCGGATCTTGCCATTTTCGAAGAACTTCGGCCGTTTCCGCCGTGAAGCCCTTCACCTTTTCACCGCGTGCAATGTCCAATGGGCCCGCCGGCCATCGCATCGGTATGGTCTCTGCGTTTAGAGCCATGCTTTTGTGCCTCCCGTTTTACCACTAACCTCGCCGACTCGAATCTCTTCCTGCACACTGGGGCCCTGTGCCCCTAGCAATGCAGTATACACGATGCAGTATACAAAAATGCGCCCGATTGTTCAAGGCCCACTCTTCGGCCGCGCCGATTGACACGTATCGGAAGACACGCTTTGGCTTGCCCAGAGCACGCATGCCTTCTGCATCTGTTGTGGGCGGGCAATCCTGCCGGCAGCCGCCCTTTAGGCGGCCTTTTCGCGCCGTGGCGAGGCTTCGGATCCCAGTCCCCGGCCGAATGCCGGCTGCAAGCCAGGATTGGCTGCACCGCGGTTCCTTTTCCCGGCATCCGCCAGGAGACGTAGAATGAAAAGGGTATCCTTATGCACAAAAAGCTCTTAATAGCGGCCGCCACGGTGGCTGCCGTGGTGGCGATGACGGCCTGTTCGGAAGCTCCCACGCCGAAGCAGATCGAGAAAGCCGACGTTGAAGCCAAGAAGGAGCCTGCCAAACCACCCGCGCCCGTGGCCGCCCAGACCGCCTTCTATGAGATGTACAAGCCGGCGCGCACCTGGGCTCCCGACCTGCTGGTGCTCAGCATGATCGGCAATGAGGTTCCCAGCATGAAGAGCGAGGCCGGGAAGTTCCCCATGTGGACCGCCGTCTTTGTCTCGCCCAGCCGGCGCGAGGCCCGCACTTTCACCTACTCGGTGGTGGATGACGGAACCGCCGTCCACAAGGGAGTCGACGCGGGTGGCTCGCAGTCCTGGACGGGCGCCACACCCAAGAGCAGCCCGTTTCAGACCACCGGTTTCGTGGTCGATTCCGACGCCGCCTACAAGACCGCCTACGCCAAGGCGGAGGCATGGGTCAAAAAGCACCCCGACAAGAAAGTGTCGTTCTCCCTGGGAGCCGCGGCCCGCTTCCCGGCGCCGGTGTGGTTCATCGTCTGGGGGGACGCCAAGTCGGGTTACGCCGCCTACGTGAATGCCACCACCGGGACCATCGTCAGGTAGCTTACGCTTTATCGCCGCCCAGGCTGATCACGAAATACTGTGCCGGGTCGGGACCTGGATTGCGCCAGCCGTGCTCCTCGTTGGAGGCCAGATACAGAACCGATCCCGCATTCACGCGCGTGGTCTGCCCCAGAATGGTGGCGTCCAGCATTCCCGACCGGAGCATGAGCAGTTCCTCGTGAACGTGCTTGTGCGGCGGATGCGGAGCCTGGCCGGCGGGCAATTCGGTAATGTGCATCTCAATGGGGTATCCCGAGTGGGTCTCGCCGTTCAGGACGGCACGCGCGGTCCCGCGCACCGGCAGGTCCTCATACTTGTAGGCCTTGGATGGAAGGGCCTTCGGCTGCGCCGCGCCGCTGGCCGCCGCCAACGCCGGAAGCAGCAGGCCCAGGTCTCGCCGAGAGTAGTTCACGATGGATGTTCCTCCTCGACCAAGTTTACTACTGCGTGCCATACTGAAGGCCGGACAAGACCCTGATCCGAGAGGTAGTCCGTATGCGCTCGAAATCCCTGCTGGCTGTCCCGGCCATTGCCGCGAAGGCCTACCTGGAGTCGCGCCTGGTCTCGCGTTCGCAGGACGCCGCTTTGACGGCGCTGCTGGCCATCCGGGAGGAACACAGCCGCACCATGAAGTGGGACGAGCGACTGGAAGCCGGAATCCGGTCGCTCACCCCCGACCAGATCAACGCCGCGTTCCGCAAGCATGTGGACCCGGCCGCCCTTTCCATCGTGAAGGCCGGCGACTTCAAAGCCGCTGGCGCGTACCGGTAAATGCTCCGCCGGCCTGGCATCTGGCTCTTCCTCGGCGTGCTGTTGGTCTACAGCATCTGCCCGCCCTTCATCTCCTACGATTCCTACTGGAGCGTTCCCACCGCTCTCGGCCTCATGCGCCACGGCAGCACCGCGGTCGATGAGTTCGTCCCGTCCGCGCCGCCCGATTCGCACTACGGACTGGAATGCGTTCCGGCCGTGGGACCGCCGGTCGCTTACGGACAGGCCAATGGGTGCCCTGGCGGGCACTGGTACAACCTCTACCCCATCGGCGTTCCGGTTCTGGCGGTGCCGCTGGTCTTCCTGTTGAAGATCAAGGCCGCATTCTGGGGACCTCTGCTGCCGGGAACAGGACCGCTGTTTGGGCAGCCGGTGGTGAAGGCTTTCTTCTCCGGAGACTTCGTGGCCGGCC
>Ga0182021_10001234_pt1 | contig 29123 bp, 34 predicted proteins | sample 612E3MmetaG_FD_120493 | JGI IMG/M metagenome (GOLD analysis project Ga0182021, IMG submission 120493) | Permafrost microbial communities from Stordalen Mire, Sweden - 612E3M metaG (Illumina Assembly) | ecosystem: Environmental > Terrestrial > Soil > Wetlands > Permafrost | place: Sweden...
AGAGGAAGCAGAAGGATCGTCGGTCCCGAGTGAGCGTCCTCCGAGAAACGGTGGGGCTGACGCGAAACCCTAATTCTCGGCATCCGCTGTGACTCTGCAGAAGGCACCTCTTTGCTATACTTCATTGATTCTGGCCCATCGGACGCCCCAGTCATCGTCCTCCTTCCCGGCGGTGGTATGAACGGTTGGTCGTGGAAACCGCAGGTCACTATGCTACACGGCTACCGCTGCATAGTTCCTGACCTACCCGGTCATGGGCAGAGCCCCGCCAACGGCCCAATCAGAATAAGTACTGCGGCTGAGGAGATAGCCAAATTGATCGAGGAGACGGTTCCAGTGGGCCGGGCCCACGTCGTCGGACTCTCCATGGGCGGCCAAACCGCCCTGCAGTTGTTAAATGTGCATCCTGAACTCGTGGATCGGGTGATCGTCAGCGGGACCAACACGTCGCCAAGTAACATAGCGCCGCTCCTGTCCCCTCTCCTGAAGCTCGTGATGATCCTCTACAGCCCCGTACAAAACACCGACTACATGATCCATGCCAACATGGATCAGCTGAAGATCCCACCGAAGTACGAGGCTGACTTCAGGGGGGATATGAGGCTCATGACGCCTGACTTCTACACCCAGGTGGTAGTCGAGAGCATGACCTTCCACCTTCCACCAATAGTTGATGCATCGGGACTCCTCGTGGCTTGTGGTGAGAAAGAGCCGGAGCTGATCAAGAAGTCGGCACGCATGATACGTGGCGAGCACCCAGGTGTGCCCTGTGTCGTCGCCCCAAGCGTTGGACATAACTGGTCCATGGAGAAGCCCGATCTCTTCGCCTCAATGATCCGGTCATGGGTGGAGAGGACCCCCCTACCCAAAGAGCTCAATCAACTACCGTGAATGGGTCGTATGGATCTAGTTTCATAAGCACCCGCCTCTGAATATCTATCGATCGAACTTGTATTCTGAGAGTCACTGCCACCTCGGCGACATGAGCCCTGAGGAAGTTAAGAAGGTGGAGGACGCTGGTCTCGCCCTCATGATTACGATGGGTCTCGATGAAGCGTCCACAGCAGTAGCTCTGAAGCTGGCGAGGCGGCACCCAAGCATACGAATCAGCCTCGCTGTCCACCCCTGGTATAGCGACGAGTACAATGAAGAGACGCGTAAGATGTTCGTGGGACTCGCAGATAACTCGGAAGTCGTCGCCATCGGGGAGACTGGACTCGACTTCACGGGGAGGATGAGCCATCAGTGGGTCCGAGAGACGCGGTACGTAGACCCGGACATCCAGAGGGCGACGTTCAGGGCACATATCGGGCTGGCCCGCGAGCTCGACCTCCCCGTCATCGTACACGACAGAGCCCCGGGGCAGGAGGCCCTTGACATCCTAGAGGAGATGGGAGCCGCGAGGACCGGAGCAATAATCCACGGATTCGCAAAGGATGAGGCATACGCGAAGAGATGCGAGGCCCTCGATATACACCTTAGCTTCGGGCTTAGGACTCTACAAGCGCCACCCCCCGGCTTCGAGACCGCTGTCAAGCACACCCCCCTGAAGTTCATAGTCACTGAGACGGACTCGAACAAGCCTTGGGAGGTTGTGAAGACCTGCGAGTTGATCGGCACGCTCAAGGGGCTAAGCGCTGACGAGGTCGGATCCACAGCCACTGATAATCTCCGCCGCCTCACTGAGCAGTAACCAGTCTCAGGCTTTTTATCGCCAGTGCTACACTATTCTTGATTCGTCATGTCGAGCGACATATTCTCAAAGGACGAAAAGTACAGGATTCTCAGCTTCACAAAGCTTGAACCAATTGTGGTCGTGGGGGGCCACGACGCCACCCTGGTGGACATGGAGGGGAAGGAGTACCTCGACTGCTTCGCGGGGATAAGCGTAGTCAACGCGGGTCACTGCCCACCGAAAGTAGTGAAAGCAGTTCAGGACCAGGCCGGGAAGCTGATCCACTACGGTCCATACGTCTACCACAGCCCCGTTGTGACGGAGCTGGCGGAGCGGCTCGCAGCTATCAGCCCGAAGGGGCTTGTGAAGACCTTCTTCGGCAATAGCGGTGCTGAGGCGAACGAGACGGCGATGAAGCTGGCGAAGAAGTTTACTAAGAAGCAGGAGATGGTGGCGCTTGAGTGCAGCTTCCACGGGCGCACCGTGGGGACACTCAGCATCACGGGTCAGTCGAAGCGGAAGCGCTATGATATGGGTCCATATCTCAGCGGCGTCAGCTTCTGCACGGCCGCCTACTGCTACAGGTGCCCATTTGAGAAGGATTACCCGAGCTGCGGCGTCCTCTGCGCCCGCAGGCTCGAGGACATAATCAACTATCATAGCTCCGACAACGTCGCGGGGCTGATCGCTGAGCCCATCATGGGTGAAGGCGGTATCATCGTGCCGCCGAAGGAGTACTTCCCCATTCTGAAGAAGATACTCGACGCTCATGGGAGCCTGCTGATCGTTGACGAGGTTCAGAGTGGCTACGGGCGTACGGGTAAGATGTTCGGCATTGAGCACTACGACGTGAAGCCCGACATACTAACGATGGGCAAGGGGATAGCGGCGGGCTTCCCCCTGAGCGCCTGTATCGCTAGGAGCGACGTAGGCGACTCTCTACAGCCCGGTGACCACCTCTCTACCTTCGGGGGCAACCCCGTCTGCTGCGCGGCAGCCATCGCTAACCTCGACATATTCAAGGAGGATAAGCTCGTCGAAGGCAGCGCCAAGAAGGGCGAGTACCTCGTGAAAACGTTCAGAGAGCTGATGGAGAAGCATCCACTCATCGGCGACGTCCGGGGCAAGGGTCTCATGGTTGGCGTGGAGATCGTCAAGGACAGGAAAACGAAGGCTCCGGCGACTGAGGAGACGAACAAGCTCAAGGAGTGTATGCGCAAGAAGGGCGTCCTGGTCGGTACCGGCGGCGTCAAGGCGAACGTGATGAGATTCCAGCCGCCACTCGTCATCACAACGAAGGAGCTGGACCACGCCGTCGAGGTCATGGGCGAGGAGCTGGGGAAGATCGAGAAGGGGGTAGCCTAGCTTGTACAAAGCCATCCCGATCATAAGCCACTGGATAAACGGGCGCGCCGTCGAGGTCCCGCTTGACAAGACTGGGCCAGTCTACAATCCAGCGACAGGGGAGGAGATAGCACGCGTGCCTAGAGGCGGCGAGACGGAGGTGGAGGCTGCCGTCGTCGCAGCGAGCAAGGCGTATCCCGCGTGGCGCGACACACCCCTCATCGCGAGGAGCGCGATATTCTTCGCCTTCCGCGAGCTCTGCTGGAAGAACCGAGAGGAGATGGCGAAGTTGATCACGCGCGACCACGGCAAAACCTACCCGGATGCTCTGGGCGAGGTTGTGCGTGGGCTCGAAACAGTCGAGTATGCCTGCGGGTTGCCCGTCCACATGGCGGGGATGAACACGCCCAACGTGTCTACGAGCATTGACGTCCGGACTCTGCGCCAACCGCTTGGAGTCACGGCGGGCATCACTCCATTCAACTTCCCAGTAATGGTCCCCATGTGGATATACCCCATCGCCCTTATGACGGGGAACACCTTCATTTGGAAGCCTTCAAGTCACACGCCGGGAGCGACGCAAATGCAGGCGGAACTCTGGAAGCAAGCAGGGCTACCCGACGGCGTCTTCAACATCGTCTATGGCGGACGGGAGGCGGTGAACGCAATCCTCGATAGCCCCGGTATTCAAGCGGTGCAGTTCGTCGGCTCCACCGCGGTGGGCAAGATGGTCCACGAGAGGGGAACGAAGGCGGGAAAGCGCGTTGGATGCTACATGGGCGCGAAGAACGCCATGGTCGTCCTCCCCGACGCCGACATGGAGCTGGCGGCTGACTCCGCCGTCGCAGCAGGCTACGGCTCAGCTGGCGAGCGCTGCATGGCACAGTCGCTAGTCATCGCCGTCGGTGACGTCGGCGACAGGCTCCTGCCCCTCATGAAGGAGAGAATAGCGAAGCTCAAGATCGGCCCCGGGATCGAGCCGGGCATGGACATGGGCCCCATCTACTCCGCGGAGCACAGGGAGACTATCATAAAGTGGATCGATAAGGGCGTCGAGGAAGAGGCGAAACTCGTCGCAGATGGACGTCCCTTCAAGCACCCAACAAGTCCCAAGGGATTCTTCCTCGGAGTCACACTCTTTGACAACGTAACTTCGAAGATGAGCATCTACACCGAGGAGATATTCGGCCCCGTCCTCGGCATGGTCCGCGTCAAGACATTCGACGAGGCGCTAGCCCTCATCAACGAGCATCAATACGGCAACGGTACAGCCATTTTCACCACGGACGGCGGAGCGGCGAGGCGCTTCGAGCTTGAGGTCGACGTGCCCATGATCGGCATAAACGTCCCAATACCGGTACCCGCAGGCTACCTCAGCTTCGGCGGCACCCGGAACTCCGCATTCGCGGACGTCCAGATACGCGGCGAGGACTCCATACGCTTCTTCACGAAGCAGAAGGAGGTCACCGTCCGCTGGCCCAAGCCGGGTAAGCAGGGGCCGCTTAGCCTTGTCTTCCCAGGAAACAAGTAACCCCATATTTCTATTTAACGGCTGGGTGCTGCTCCATGTAGATCGTAAAGGAGGTAATTGATTAAGGCAATGCCGACCATTTTACGCCAGGAAAAGGAACCGAAAGCGAATAAAATTATGGATAATTGGGACAGGTTACTTTCTCTCGTAGATAACCTTCCCACCGACAATCGTGGCATCGATTGGGATGTCCTTGATCTCCATCGTAGGAACTGTAAGGATGTCCTTCCCTAGTACGACGAAGTCCGCGAGCTTGCCCTCCTCGATACTACCGAGGCGGTCCTCGTCAAAGCTGTGATAGGCGGAGTTGATCGTGTAGAGCCTCAGTGCCTCCATAACGGAGATACGCTGACTCTGGCCTATGGGCTTCCCAGCCTTAGTCGTCCTGTTCACCATTGAGTGTATCGCCATTAGCGGCGGGAATGGCGCACAGGGGTGGTCACTGTGCGCTGCCACAATTATGCCCTCGTCGAGGAAGGTGCGGGCTGCAAACATACGCTCCAGCCTCTCAGCCCCGAAGGGCACGAGCAGCTTGTCCCCATGGTAGTAGGGGTAGGGGCCGAAGATTGTGGGCAGGATGCCCAGCTTCTTGATCCTCGCCACCAGCCCGAGGGTGATGACCGTGCAGTGTATGTCCCTGTTACGCGGGTCTTCCCGGGGGTACTTAGCCTGCAGTTTCTCCATGATGTCTAGGTACATTGCTATCGCCTTATCCCCGTTAGCGTGGCAGCTCACCCTGTACCCAGCGGCATAGACCTTGTCCAGTATGTCCTCCGCTATTTCTCGTGTCGTAGACATGACACCATAGAATCCGGGCTTATCGCAGTAGGGCTCAGTTACCGCTGCTGTCCTCGCCGAGATGGCACCATCGAAGAAGAACTTTACACCGCAGAGACGCAGCATGTCATCGCCGAACATCTGGTGGACGCCCGTGGCGTTGAGCTGGGGGAAGAGGTCGATTATAGCGTCCATCCTCATCCTGATAGGCAGCTCGCCCTTTGTGTTTAAGTCGATTAGCGCCTTGATTTGGCTCTTGTCAACTAGGTCATAGGTGCAGGTTAAGCCGACGCTGGCACAATCCATGAGGATCGACTTGGCACCTTCGTAACTCTGCTCGGCAGTAGGCAGTTGAGCCTCGGCGGGTATGAGCATGTCAATCGCCTTCTCGTGGGCACCTCCGGTAATTTCGCCCTTGGCGTCTCTGTCGAACTTTCCTCCAACGGGGTCCAGCGTATCCTTTGTAACGCCTACCATCTCGTACGCCTTACTGTTGAGAATGGAGAAGTGACCACCAACTGTGGAGATGCTTATCGGGTGGTTCTTGCTAGCGACATCTAGCTCCCAGCGCGTGGGGTGCCTCTTCTCGGCGAGTTTAGAGTCATCCTCCTGGTAACCAAATATCCACCCGCCCTTCGGCGTCTTCTTAGCGCGCTCGGTGAGCCTCAATTGTATGTCCTTTATCGACTTAACGCCCGCCTCTTGACTTAGATCTACGAAACGCAGCCTCCCCGCGCCTTCATCCGCCATGTGACTGTGACTATCCATGAGGCCGGGGATGACCGTCTTGCCTATTAACTCGATTACCTTCGTTTTTGGTCCGACGAGTAGATTCATATCCCCGTCTTTCTCGACGGCAATTATCCTGCCATACTTGATGGCGACGGCCTGCGCCGTCGACTCCGCCTCATCCATCGTTATAATCTTCCCACCCCGTAGCACAAGATCGGCATACATCTCAGGAACCAGAGAAGAATCTCCCCTAGGATGTATAAATCGTGGTCGCCGAAACGCCATACCCTTAAAGGCGTAGTTAGAATCAGGGGGTATCCAGCGGTGCCCCTGATTTGGACCCGACGCTGAAGCGGTTGACACCAACGTACGCCATCCTCTTCATGAGGAACACGGCCTGGGCCATCACTCTCAACGGGCCAGTTATGCCGCTATACGTTCGGTCCCTCAGCGTCGACATCGTCTACTGGGGTGTACTCGCAACCGCCATTTCCGCGGGGCTCTTCATGGAGGTCATCTGGGGAACCATCCGCGCGCGCTTAGTCGGAACGAGTCTACTCTATCCCCTATACACCATTAAGGCGCTACTGCCTCTCTTCATAGTCCTCCAGTTCGTCTTCGGGGCAGTAAATGTCATGATAGGGCTCACAACGAGGGCGGTGATAGCGGAGGACCTTCCAACCAGCTCAAGCGGTTTCTACATGAGCCTCTGGTTCTTCTTCGCCACCCTCGGCGCAATAGTCGGCCCTATCCTCGGCACCTATATAGCCTCCTCTTACGGCTACGATTACTCCTTCTACTCCTCTATCGTCCTCGTACTCTTGGCGGCTGCCTTCTACGGCTTCTTCTATTTACGCGATAAAAGAACAGCAGTTGTGAGGGTGAGGAACACTACGAGCCTACTAACCGGGGTGAAGAAGCTCCTTCGCATAGGCTATCTCCCAAAAATTTACCTGATCACGCGCGCGCGACGACCGCAGCTCTCGGTCGCCTCATCGCCACCCCCCTCATCGGAAGGTTCTCCGACAGAATCGATAAAAGGAAGCTCCTCGCCACAATCCTCGGTGGGGCATCGGTCTTCTTCCTACTCTTCCTCGCTGTTACTAAAAGCACAGAGCTAACCCTCGTCGCCTTAGGTGTCTCCCTCTGCTTCTCCTCCGGCGTCCTATCCATCGCTATCCACAGCGCCGTAGCGCCGAAGGAACTGTCCGGGATGGCCCTCGGCTTCTACGGGACCTTCGAGGACCTCGGCCTAATGGTCGGCTCCACCCTCTTCGGGCTGAGCTGGGCCGCCTTCGGTCCACAGTCTATCTTCGTCATCGCATCCGGCACTGCACTCACCGCCGCTCTTCTAGCCCTGAGCCTCGGTCACGGCAAGCAATAAGTTCCCACCCCCCTACACCAGTAGCCATGCACGAAAAGCTCGCAGCCAAAATAGATGAATTCAAGGCCATGGGGATACAATTCACATTCGACGGCTACGCCGTCGCTGATTTCCTCACACAACTTGATGCCGTAGCTACAATCAACTTCGTCGACTTCAAGGGAAGCCGCCTCTCCGTCTGGGTCGGCGACATTAAAGGCAACCCGAAGGAGGTCATGGGAATCATTCCCGCCGCAGGACTATTCGGTGCCATGACCTCCGGTGCTGAGGAGACTCCTGAGGGCTACAAGCTTTGGTTCGAGTGGATGCTACCCAAGGACATCTATTACCAGAAACAAGTCTAAAACCTAGGGAGTGAAGGTCTATTTAGGATAGCCTTGTTTTTAATTTCCCAACCCAACTGAAGATGATACTGCCCTATTCACACACCGATCTATATTAATAAAGCATATTTTTACTACCGAGACGCCCCTCTCAATAACCTAACATTTTTATGGAAACAAACAACCAACCCTATCGGTGTCTATGGTGTCCGGTGACTACCAAATCTAGCCGAAACACTCAAACCTCACCCGACACCAAGATTCTAGACCCAACCGAGGACCAGAGATGACCTTCCAACCCATAGATAGTAAAGTTGACATAGCCGCCCTGGAGCGCGAAGTACAGAAGCTCTGGATTGAGACACACGCATTCGAGAAAAGGCGCAGCCTCAACGCGGGCAAACCCAAATGGAGCTTCATCGACGGACCCATCACCGCAAACAACCCTATGGGCGTCCACCATGCCTGGGGCCGCACGTATAAGGACCTCTGGCAACGCTACTGGGCCATGCGCGGACGAGACGTCCGCTACCAGAACGGATTCGACTGTCAGGGACTATGGGTAGAGGTTGAGGTTGAGAAGGAGCTAGGCTTCCAGACCAAACGCGACATTGAGGCCTATGGAATCGCCGAGTTCGTCGTCAAATGCAAGCAGCGCGTCCTCAACTACTCCGCTCGCCAGACCGAGCAGAGCATACGCCTCGGATACTGGTGCGACTGGAACAACCCAGACGAGCTCAGGAAACTCGCCGAGGCCATGAACAACCCACTCCAGCAGACCACATACGTCGGCTCATACGGACCCATCACAGGCACAGCCGAGTACATCGTCGGACAACTAGGTATGCCACAGGTCGGCGGAAGCTACTACACCCTCAGCGATGAGAACAACTACATGATCTGGACCGCCCTAAAGAGCTGCCACATAAGAGGCTGGATATACCGGGGGCAAGACTCGATGCCCTGGTGCCCACGCTGTAGCACGGGTATCAGCCAGCACGAGATAGTCACTGAGGGGTACAAGGACATCACACATACAACTGTCTTCGTAAAGTTCCCCCTCAAGGACCGCGAAGGCTCGCTTCTCATCTGGACAACTACCCCTTGGACCCTAACGAGCAACGTCGCTGTCGCCGCCCACCCAAACCTCACCTACGTCAAAGTCAAACACGGGGTCGAGATACTCTACCTAAGCAAGGGAACCCTAGCCACCGTTTTCACTCAGAAGGGCAGCTACACCGTTCTAGGGGAGCTGAAGGGCAGGGACATGCTCGGTTGGACCTACACGGGCCCATACGACGACCTCGAAGTGCCAAAGAAGCTCGGCGTACCCGAGGCGCATCGCGTCATCATGTGGGACGCCGTCGGTGAAACCGAGGGAACCGGCCTCGTACACATCGCCCCCGGGGCGGGAAAGGAGGACTTCGAGCTCGGGAAGCAGAACAAGCTCCCTGCTCCCGCGCCACTCGACGAGTTCGGTGTCATTATCTCTGGCTTCGGCTGGCTCACCGGCACACACGTCTACAACTCAGCAGAGCCCCTATTCGAGGATCTCAAGGCACGAGACTTCCTCCTACGCACCCAGAAGATCACCCACCGCTACCCCGTTTGCTGGCGCTGCGGTTCAGAGCTCGTCTTCCGCCTCGTCAACGAGTGGTTCATCAATATGGGCGAGAAACTCGACAAGCCTTACGAAGAAGTAACGGAAGCCGAGAAGGACAAGAGCCTCCGCTACCAGATAATGGACAGCGCCAGCGACGTTCGATGGGTCCCCGAGTTCGGCCTCAAACGTGAACTCGATTGGCTCCAGAACATGGACGACTGGATGATCTCTAAGAAGCGTTACTGGGGCCTCGCCCTACCCCTCTGGCAGTGCAGCTGCGGATGGTTCACAGTAATAGGCGACAAGGATGAGCTCAAGAGCAAGGCGATCAGCGGCTGGGACGAGTTTGAGGGGCACAGCCCGCACCGTCCCTACATAGACGCGGTAAAGATACGCTGCGAGAAATGCGGCGAGGTCGCAAGCAGGGTCCCTGAGGTGGGCAACCCATGGCTCGACGCTGGAATAGTCGGCTACAGTACCCTCCGATACCGCAGCGACCGCACATACTGGGAGAAGTGGTTCCCCGCCGACTTCATAACTGAGTCCTTCCCCGGCCAGTTCCGAAACTGGTTCTACGCCATGCTCGCTGAAAGCACCATCCTCGAACGCAGGACCCCCTACAAAGTCTGCTTAGGGCACGGCTCTGTCCTAGCCGAGGACGGGCGGGAGATGCATAAGAGCTCGGGTAATGCCATCTGGTTCGACGACGCAGCCGAGACTATGGGTGCAGATATAATGCGCTGGATATACTGCGCCGCCAAGCCAGAGAACGACGTTCTCTTTGGCTACACAAAGGCCAATGAGGTGAAGAGGATGTACTTCATGACACTTCTCAACGTCTACAACTTCTTCACAATCTACGCCAACCTCGATAAGTGGACCCCCGACCAGCAGCCGAGGAACCTCCAGCAGCTCGACCACTGGGTGCTATCAAGACTCAACACCCTCATCAATAGCGTCACCGTCTCCCTCGAGAACTACGACGCAGAAACCCCGACGCAGGATCTGGAACGCTTCGTTGACTCCCTCTCCAAGTGGTACGTCAGGAGGAGCAGGCGCCGATTCTGGAAGACGGAGGCGGATGACGAGAAGAGGGCGGCGTACGCGACACTATACAGGTGCTTAAAGACAGTCATTTTACTCATGGCGCCATTAACCCCCCACATCAGCGAGGCCATGTACCAGCGCCTTGTCCGACCCGTGGAACCGGGTGCCCCCGAGAGCGTTCACCACAACGACTGGCCCACAGCCCAGAAATCCGAGATAGACGGGGGGCTGATGGCTGAGATGGACCTCGCGATGATGGCGAGTAGCCTCGGGCGCGCCGCGAGGGCAAAGAGCCAGATTAAGCTTCGCCAACCGCTCAGCGAGGCCATAGTGGTCGCCTCGAAGGAGCAGCTTCAGATAGTCAACAAGGTCGCGCCACTCATTCGTGAGGAGCTCAACGTCAAGGAGGTCAAGGTCACAGGCGAGCGCGACATCCTCCAGAGCCACATCGCCAAGCCACTGCCACGGCTACTCGGGAAGAAGCACGGTCGAAACTTCACGGCCGTCGCGGACGTCATCAAGGCGATGACACCAGAACAGACCGAGATACTTGCCGGAGGAAAAGCCATCACGCTCAGCGTCGGAGGAAGCCCCGTCGAGGTCCTTCCAGAGGAGGTCGAACTAGAGTCGAAGCCCATCGAGGGCTACTCCATAATGGAGGAGGGCGGCCTACTCGTCGGCGTAAACACCGCCATCGATGAGTCCCTCAGCAGCGAAGGCCTGGCAAGAGACATAGTCCGCCGCATCCAGTCACTCCGCAAGGAGGCCAACTTCGATATAAACGACCACATCGAGACCTACTACCGAGGCGACCCCGAGGTGGTCGAAGTCTTCCAGGAGGAAGCCGACTACATCAAGGCGGAGACCTTGTCCGACCTTCTCAAGGAGGGAGTTCCCCCCGAGGGAGCGAAGATGGGTGCCTATGAGATGGGCGGCCTCCAACTCTTCCTCGGCCTATGCAGAGCCTAGCCCCTCGGGCGTCACCTTTATCAACCCCCCTCCTCGCATAATCCACGATTCAACATGCCCGGAAAGAAAAGCCTGAAGAAGATGGAGAAGACGCAGGACACCGAGGCTCCAAAAGAGGAGAAGAAGAAGGAGAAGCTCATCGGCTCCGTCGACGCCATCCACGCCAACAGCCCAGAGCTCATGGACGCAATGAAGAAGATGAAGGTAATCACGCCCCCAGCAATCGCGAGCCAATTCAATCTCAAGGTCAGCGTCGCCAAGAAGATGCTCGAGGAACTAAACTCGAAGGGGACAATCAACCTCGTAGCGCACACGAATAACCTGAGGGTCTACGCCCTTCCCTCCAAGGCCAACTAGACGGCCGCTATAATTATCCGAGAACCACTCTTAAGGTTCCTGAATATATCCAAGCTACCCGTTACTTTTCCTATCTTGTTGACGGGGCCGTAAGTACTCGCGGCATCTTGGTAGATGCAGATGCTTCCCGTTCTGGGCCAGTAGACGATTGTGCCTGCTTCGACCTGGGTTACCGGCTTCTCAGTACCTCTCTTCAACCCTAGGAGGATCGAGACGCAGCCTTGAGCGGGTACCGTTCTGCCGTTGATCGGGAGCATCTTCAGGATGTCACCAACGGTGAGGGGGGCGGTCAATCGGTTCAATTCGCCTTGTGATTCGCCGACGCCGGCGATCTTCACGACAATCGGTACCCTAGCCTGGCTCTCATTCATGTACAAGGCTCACCGCGTGCTTAACTATCTCGTCCGCGACCTTGATGTTTGCTGCGAGGTTGAGGGCCTGCCACCCGGGGGATCCGTTCACCTCAAGTATCACCGGGCCATCGGGCGACTCGATGATGTCCACGCCAGAGTAGTCGAGCCCCATAGTGTGCGTAGCCCTGAGGCCTAATTCAAGCATTTCCTCTGGAACCTTTTTATCCACCATATGCCCGCCTTGGGCCACATTCGTCTTCCACTTCCCCTCCGCCTTGTACTTGTAAGCGGAGCCAATGACGGAGTCACCGATCACAAAGACCCTGATATCTCTGCCGGGGTTCGGCACGTACTTCTGGAGGATGAGGGGCTGGCTGTACCTGTCAAGCATCTTGTAAGCGTTGTAGGCGAGGTCGGGGTCCGTGAACCTCATGCTCCCCTTGCCCATGCTGCTAAGTATCGGCTTGTAGATGAAGTCCCCGTACCCTTCTGAGACCCTGTAGGCGTCGGACATTCCCTCCGTCGTGTACGTCGTGGGAATGGGCAGCCGCTCGGCCTCGAGTGTGTACTGGGTCGCGTACTTGTCCCTTGCCCTCCTGAAGGCGTAGCAAGGGTTGACGACTCTGATACCCGTCACCTCCATGTGCTCGATGAGGCTTATGCGTCGGGTCAGCTGCTCGCAGGAACCTGGACCAAAACTCCGGAGGAGGCATACATCGAAGTCAGTGACTTCTATATCTCTGAGCCAAAACCGTGAGCCAGATGGGGAAACCTCGCTTGAGACCTCAGCTGTCTGCCCCCCGACTACCTCGTGTCCCTGATTCTTCGCGGCCTCGACGAGTTCCTCGCTGTTCCTGCTCGCCACCGAGCCATAGAGGACGAGAATCTTCATAATGTCCGCATTACTGAGTGGGGCACCCGTAGATAAGCACACACGCTCAGTCGGGTCGGGCAACGCCTCCCAGTTGAGCTAGACTGGGGACATTTTTTAGCCAATATGGCTAGAATCATCTGTTTCTGAGTGTCAAATAATGGTCCATAACGTTTTTAAGATGCCCCTGTCCCCCTAGTAGAAAATTAACTAGGTAGAGGTCAACCTATTGTCCCCCCTCCGAAATGCCATACCGACACCCCCAAGGATCAGTCCCCTACAATTCCTGCTTCTTATTCAGCTTGAGGCCTCGCCGAAGTATGGCTACGAGATGCTCAAGTCCATCAAGGAGGCGTTCGAGGGAGTCTGGGAGCCAAAGACCGGGACGCTGTACCCTGCACTCAAGAGCCTCGGGAGGAGGGGCCTAATAGAGCCACTCGAACGCGACGGCGTTGACTTCTACAAGATAACCGAGAAGGGACGTAGGTTCCTCGAGCAGATAGGCTCCCACCAGGAGAGCAGCGCCAGGTTCAGCACTAGGTTTCTCACTGTACTCATCAAGTGGATTTCCCCTGAGTTGAAGAAGAAAATCATATCATCATTCTCATGGATGGCGGGCGACGACACCAACATGTTCGGCAACATCATGGGATTCTTCGACGAGGGCGTGGACAGGAACACGCGGCTCCTCTTCCTCAAGGGAATGCGTAGGAAGATGTCCCAGCGCCTTGATGACCTCGACAAATCCATAGCGGAGCTTGAGACCAAGGCATGACACTCGTAATAGAGACTCGTGACCTCGTGAAGGAGTACATGCAGGGTGGCCGCCCGCTCACCGTGCTGAAAAAGATCAACCTCAAAATCGAGAAGGGGGAGTTCATGGCTATTATGGGCCCTTCTGGTAGTGGGAAGTCGACGCTCCTAAACATGCTCGGAGCCCTCGACCGTCCGACATCGGGTCAGGTCTTAATAAACGGGATAGACATCTCTACCCTTAACGACAATGGGCTCGCCGACCTCAGGAACAAAGAGATCGGCTTCATTTTCCAGCAGTTCAACCTCATCCAGAGGATGGACGCCCTCCACAACGTGGAGCTTCCCCTCTCGATAAGCGGCGCGCCACACAAGCAGAGGGAAGAGAGAGCGAAGAAGCTTCTAAAGTCAGTTGGGTTAGGCGACAGGCTCGACCACAGGCCCAACCAGCTCAGCGGAGGTGAGCAGCAGAGGGTCGCGATAGCCAGAGCCCTCGCCAACGACCCGCCGCTCTTCCTATGCGACGAGCTGACCGGCAACCTAGACACTAAGACCGGCCAGGAGATAATGGGTCTGCTCCGCCACCTAAACCAGGAGCAGGGTAAGACCTTCGTGCTCATCACCCACGACCCCAACGTGGCACAGGCCACCGACCGACTCGTAGAGATCCGAGACGGGGAGATCGCGGGAGAGAAGAGGTTCAAGTGATAGAAATGAACGGAAAAAAGTATCTCATACCAATCCTATTCGCCTGCCTACTGGCAGGCCAGATAGCGACAACATATGCGGAGGATTTCATTCCCCACCTGCAAGTAACGACAACAAACACGACTTTGGCGGCGGGGTCAAAGGGGAGCATTAGCATAACCTTCTACAATGGCGGCAACTTCGACGTCACAGAGATCGAAGCTCTGATAACCTCTACGACGCCTGGGATATCTCTAATCAGCGGATCTCAGTACGTTATCAACAAGATCGCGATAGGCGCCTCGGCTACCTACTCCGCAAATGTGACGGTCGACCAGAGCATCGCGGTCGGTGCCTACCCACTAACCCTGACACTTAGTTACCTACGGGTAGGCAGAGGCATCGTGACCGTGACTGTCCCACTTACCATCGTGGTGAATAAGCCCTCACTTCCCGCCCTTAAGATAACAACCTCGGCGAGCAAGATCACACCCGGTCAGGAGAACACGATCACACTCACAGTGGAGAACATGGGCAACACAAGCGTCAACGACATCGATATAACTCTCACCCCCGCTAGCCCGCTCCTCACTCTAACCGACGGCATCAACAACCACCTCACCGAACTGAAAGCAGGCGCATCAACCTCATACAATGTGAAGATCAAGACACTCGAGAACACACCGATAGGAGCCTACTCACTGACTGCACAGGTTTGGTTCACGAACGACTCAGGCGTCGAATCAAAGCAGACACTAAGCGTGCCGCTTGAAGTCACAACCGCCGTTCAGACGAAGAGCCCGGTGATCACGATAACGAACCTGAACCCAAGTCGTGTGATCCCAGGTGAGCAGTTCAATATCGATCTTCAGGCATCCTGCGCGGACGCCGCGATCTACAATGTCAAGGCCGTGCTAAGCCCAGATACAAGTGGTTTGATCTCACCCCTAAACCCCACTACCGTCTCACTTGGAGACCTATCAATCGGGGGGAACGCGAAGTTCACATACGTCTTACTGCTCAGCGGCGCTGCCGTGGCAGGTGATATCCCCCTCACAGTCAGTGTGAAGTACATCGACGCGAAGGGTGTCCAGGGCACAGCGACGGAGACGATAACAATTCCAGTCGAGAACCTCGTACAGTTTTCACTGATGGAGGACCTGGCACCAACGGTAGCGAATGGCAGCAACCAGACACTGGAGGCAGACCTGCTGCTCGTGGGTACAGGCAGGGTAGAGTTCACGAGGATTCAGGTTCTGCCTGAGGGCCCCGTGAAGCAAGTCGCGGGTAGCACCGAGTACCTAGGCGCGATAGACCCTGACAGCCCGGTCCCGTTCACCTTGAAATACGCTGTAAGCAACAGCTCAACGACAGGCGACTACAACCTGAAGTTGAGGATCACATATCTCGACAGTAGAAACAACCAGCAGAACGCAACCATCAGCCTGCCCCTAACCGTTACGAATCAGGCTACGGTCATACCGACCACAACAAACGACGGCGGGATATGGGGATGGCTGAGAAGGTTATTCGGCCTGCAGTAGTGTGAAAGCTCTTGTTGATATGGGACATCATTGATTCAGCTTGGAATGGGGTCAAGTCTAGAAAGTTCCGCTTCGTACTTAATCTAATTGGAATACTGATCGGCTGCGCTGCCGTCACCGGCTTGATCTCTCTCACCCAGGGACTGAGTAACAATATTAGTGGTCAACTAGGTACCCTCGGCGCGTCAACAATAACTATCATCCCGGGAAGCAGCTTTAGTAATCCTCTGGGAGGCGCTAACCCTAGCGGCACCGTCGGAGGAGGCGCCGCCGGCAACCCCTTCGGAGGCAGCACATCAACCGGCACTCGCATCCTGGACTACAAGGTTGTTAACACGTTATCAAAAATACCTGACGTCGCATTTGTTGTCCCAGTTGACTCGGGTGGAACTGTTACTTACTCAATAAATGGAAAAACGTACTCCCACTCGCTGACAGGATCAACGGATGTATACTTTCAGGTCAACAAATCCATCGAGGTGGTTCAGGGTAGGGTACTTCTCAGATCAGATACGGGTGTTGCAGTGATAGGTGCAGATATTGCTCAGCCGACAGATTCAGCTACCCCAATAATTGGTGTAGGGGACAGACTCAAAGTTACGACGACGGTGAACGATGTAACGAAGCAGCTCACGCTCAGAGTAGTGGGTGTGTTAAAGAAAACTGGGGGGAGCTTCGGCTCGAGCGATAGCGCCATCATCATTCCCCTGTCTACATTCGATCAGTTCTTCGAGAAGAATGGGAAATATAGCACAATTCAGGTGCTAGCCACATCACCCGACGTAATCAATTCCGTTTCACAGGGCATCAAAGCCAAGATCAGCAACATCAATGTAATTACAGCCGCGGCGGCTCAGAGTCTGGTCTCAAGCGTTCTGGGGACCATTCAAGCGGTTCTTGGGGGAATTGCAGCAATAAGTCTCGTAGTCGCTGGTGTAGGCATTATCAACACAATGACTATCAGTGTTCTGGAGAGAACTAGGGAGATAGGAGTACTGAAGGCCCTAGGAGCAAAGGCTAGGGACATTCTGGTTCTTTTCCTCTCAGAGGCTATTCTTACTGGGATAGTAGGAGGGATACTCGGGGCTGCGTTGGGTTTTGTGGTGAGTAGTGTGGCCGGTAATCTCATCGGTTTGGCGGTTGATGTCAACTTGTATCTTGGCCTCATCGTGGTGGGATTCTCAGTGTTGACTTGCGTTGCCTCCGGTATTTACCCTGCTTGGCGTGCGGCGAAAATGAACCCAGTAGAGGCCCTACGATCCGAGTGATTGGTGCGGTCGCCGGGAATTGGACCCGGGTCACCAACTTTCCCCGAGAACAACTCGTGGGGGGCTGGCGTCCTACCAGGCTGGACTACGACCGCGCTGATTAACAGAGGGATAAACAAGAGCGGTCTAATAAGTATGTCGAGGAGCCACCTACTTGTACTCACGTGCAAACTTAACCGATCTGAGCATTTATATTAAACCATTAAAGCAAAACCAAAAACAGTTAAATACCATGTTTGTCCTAATGGGTTAACGCTTAGGGCCATGGGCCTGTAGCTCAGCAAGGAAGAGCGTCGGCCTTTTAGGACCTTAGGGTCGAAGAGAGCCGTTGGTCAGGGGTTCAAATCCCCTCAGGCCCGCTCCGCCAGCTGGGGGATGAAATGAATGGCAGAGACGAGGGTACGGGAACTAAAATATAGAATGATGATCACCGACCTCCTAAAGGTCGCAAGCGAGAGTCACACATATCAAGAGCTATCCGACTACCTCGGTCTCAGCCCCCCTATACTCAGTAGATACATGAGGGGACACGTCCTCCCAAGCTACGACCGAGCCCAGGGCCTATACGAGAAACTTATGGAGATCACCGACATAAAAGCGGAGCTCAAGAAGAGGATCAACTTCGATGAGGAGGGATATTTCGACAACACCCCACTCGTCGCAGAGATTACTTGGCTTAAGATCATGGCAAACTACGCGATGGAGAAGTTCGCAGGGCGGCGCGTGACGAAGGTTCTCACGGCGGCTGTGGACGGCATACCCGTTTCAACCCTCGTCGCCAACCTCCTCGACGTAGATCTACTCGTAGCGAAGGAGACCCGGGAGGTCGGGATAAACGACTTCCTCGAGGAGTCCTTCATCCCCAAAGGCTCCGCGATGAGGAAGACCATGTACGTCCCAAAGGCCTCCCTCAAAAAGAAGGACAGCATACTCATCATAGATGACGTAGTCCGCAGCGGCGAGACTGTCAAAGCACTCGTGGACCTCGTCAGGAACCAACGCGCCGACATCGCGGGGATATACATCCTCGTAGCCGTCGGCGACGAGTGGAAGAAGGACCTCGGGGAGATCATCAGCAAGGAGTCCTTCGAGGTGCTCATAGAGCTATGAGCTTCAGGAACGTTTTTATCAATCAACCCCGGCTAAATTGAGGCGATGCGATGTTCAACCTAGTCACCCTTAAGGACACCATCAGGATAAGTCCAAATAAATTCGGCCAGCCACTCGACGCCGCGGCCTATGAGGAGCTACGCGGAAAGTATGAGGGGCTCGTCGACGAGGACCTCGGCTACGTCATCTCCGTCATCAAGGTTGAGGTCAACCCCATTGGTCGCATCGTCCCGGGTGACGGAGGGACACACCACCAAGTTACCTTCAGCATCATGACCTTCTTCCCACAGCTTCAGGAGATCGTCGAGGGTGAGGTGGTCGAGGTCGCGGATTTCGGTACCTTCCTAAGGATCGGGCCGGTGGACGCGCTGCTTCACGTCAGCCAGTTGATGGATGACTTCATTAGCTACGACGAAAGGCAAGGTATCCTGCTCGGCAAGGAAAGCGGACGCACCATCCAAAGAGGTGATCTCTTCAGAGTGAGAATGGTCGCAGTCAGCTTCCCCAAGGGGAGGAGCTCCGGTAAGATCGGTGTCACAGCGCGCCAGCCAATGCTCGGCAAAATCGAGTGGATCGACGCAGAGGTAAAGGCGATGGACGCCCCCAAGGAGGAGAAAAAGAAGTAATGCCGCTCAAAGCTTGCAGGACCTGCAAGATAATAACCAACGAAAACGTCTGCCCCGTCTGCAAGGGCTCAGAGCTGAGCGAAGACTTCCTCGGCTTCCTCATCATACTCGACCCATCTAAGAGCCAGCTGGCTGAGAAGATGAAGATTAAAGAGGCGGGGCGTTACGCCCTTAAGATCCGCTAAGAAAAAGGATTCGAGCCTCCCACAGATCAAGACTCTGCTTCTACCCGAGTTCATGCGCGGCGAGTTGAAGACTCCCATCGGGGAACTTTACTGTGGTGAGCCGAAGGACACGGCTGCCCGCCTTAAGGAGAAGCTTAAGGTTAAACCCTCTCTCTTCGTGGTCGTTGGCGACTTCGTCGCGGCAAACCTCATCTTCGCCGGGCTGTCCCCCGACATCGTAGTAGTCGATGGCAAGACGCTCAGGGCGGTTGTCGAGCCCGTAGAGCACGGCTTGAAGGAGATTCACGTCCCCAACGAGGCGGCGACGATAAACGCGGAAGCATGGCTCGTCCTCCGGGCAGCGGTAACGCTTAAAAGGCAGGTGGCGGTAGTCGTGGAAGGTGAAGAGGATCTCCTGGTCCTCCCGCTGTTGGCTGAGATGCCCGTCGGATCGGTGATAGCCTACGGCCAGCCCCACGAGGGGCTTGTTGTAGTGACCGTGTCCGACGAGAGACGGGACTGGGCGAGGGAATTCCTCAACCGAATGGAGATGAAATAGACAGTGAAGCTGGAGTTAACATCCACCAAGATCAATAAGGTGGTTGGTAGAAAGGAGCTTACCTTCAAGGTTACTGATGCCTCCACTCCGAGCAGAGCCGACGTCAGGCGTGAGATCGCGGTCCTCATGAGGACCGAGCTCGATAACGTCTACGTCCGTATCTTGGAGGCGAAGTCCGGTACTCGGGTGACGACTGGTCTCGCTCACGTCTACAACAACGCGGTGACGGCTGAGGCAGTGGAGCCCAAGTACATCATTATACGCAACAAGGGGAAAGAAGCCGTCAAGGCTGAGGAGAAGCCCGCCTCTATCCCCGCTGCGCCTGAGGAGGAGAAGAAGTAATGGCCCAAGCACCACCACAAGCCAAGAAACCCGCCGACAAGAAGCCGGCTGAGAAGAAGGAGCCTAAGCACGTCGACTCGATCTACAAGAAGTACGAGATCAAGGACGGTAAACTGGAGAGGAAGAGACCATTCTGCAACAGGTGCGGGCGAGGATACTTCATGGCAGACCACGGCGACCGCTATACGTGCGGGAACTGCGGGTTCACAATGTTCAAGTCAAAGTCCGACTAGACTCATTCTCAGTCAGACGTTTTTTTAGCTATGGTTCGTTTAACCAACAACCGACCGATATCTAATTGAAATGATATTCAGGACACCGAAGATAGACGAGCACACCATTCTATACGTGTTGTAGGACACGTGGAACACCATCTACACCGTCGTAGTTGACGGGTTCGTCATGAAACAGGGCTTCAGGAGAAGAAACGTCTGCTCCATATGCGGGAAGAGTTACCCCACTGAGTTGAAGAACCAGACTCACCTACACCACATCAGGTTCGACCCCGCGAACCCAGCGGGTAACACAGTCGAGGTCTGCGACGACCCCGGCAACTCATGCCACAAAATGCTTCATAGCGGTATTCTAGAGAAATAATGACCCCCGAAGGGGTTAAATTCCCAGATCCGAGCTTCATCTATCGACTAGACATGTTCGAGATCGAGAAGATCGAGATCGAGGGTAAATCCTTCCAGGCCATGAAGTCGACGCTGCCCGAGAACGCACCTCCGCTCCTCCTCATCAAGGGAGCCAAAGGCTACGTTATGTGCGGCTACCTCAACATCGAAGCCGCCGAAAAGTTCGGATCCGCCGCAGCCATCGTCAGCGGCGTGAAGACCTTCGACGACGTCCTTAACGCCCCAATCAAGGCTGCGACGACTAAGGCGAAGCAACTTGGTCTCGAGCCGGGCAAGGTCGTCAAAGACGTAATAGCCGTGCTCGGCTAGACATTCACAAGCTTCTCGACTTCTTCTTTCGCATTTCTAAGAATGTTCTTGCCGTGGGCGAGTAGGAGCTTGTCGAAGTCATAGCCGAGGAGCTTCCTAATCCCCCGCTTCGCCATTTCAGCATCGTTGCTATACTTGGCTGGCGGGGTGGAGAGGTTCCCGTTGTCGTCGCCGAAGATAGTGTCTCCGACTATCATTGCCTTCTCCTCTTGGAGGTAGTAGGTGAGGTTACCCTCGGAGTGGCCGGGGACGCTTATTATCTCTATACCTCCACAAGCGCTGATGAGGTCCCCCTGCTCGAGACCCATGTCCGCCTCGACACCCGTCTGCTCCTTGAGCGCCTCCATATCTCCGGTGCCGAGCATAACCTCTGGATGGCCCGTGAGTTCGAGGACCTTCTGTAGGTTTTCTATGTGGTCGCCGTGGGCGTGGGTTATGAGTATGAGCTTTATGCTGTCCCACTTTTCACTTATGTCGTGTAGCTCCCCCTCGATGCTCGCGATGCAGAGGGGGGTGAAGCCGACGTCTATAAGTATGAGCCCCCCTTCGCAGCGGAGGATGTAGACCATAGTGCTGAGGCCGTCAATCGGAGAGACGGCGACGCCTCTGATGCGCTCTGTTATCTTCGCCATGCCTCCACGGTTCCCCCTTGGGTTTAAGTCCCTTACCCCTCGACCTCGATGATCTTCGTGGTCGAGGTCGCCCCAGAAACGAGGCTGACCCGCTTACCCAGGTACTTCTTGAGAAGCTTTAGTACCGCGACATTAGCCTTTCCCTTCTTGCGGGGCTCCCTAATCCTTACGAGGTAGTGGCCCTCATCTATCCTCTCCACGCCCTCCTCCCGGGACTCGGCCTTGACGTCAACGATAATACGCATGTCTGGGAGAAGAGTGACTCTTAGGGTTAAAAGGGGCTAGGCTCCGTCGCCTAGTTGTCGTTAAGGGCTTCCTCGACGGCTTCCTTCGTCTGGACGGGAAAGTCTCTCATGAGACTCTTGAATACGACCGTCGCGACGTGCTTCTTGAAGCCGAGCTCGTCGAGTCCCGTGAAGTATTTCCTGCGGGTCCCGCCCTTGCAGGTCTCCTCCTCGTACTTTAAGACTCCCTCGTCACACATGTCATTGAGGAAGTTAATTATGGAGGCCCTTGAGATCGTTTTGCTCCCTAGTGCCCTGTTAACGGCTTGGTATACCTCGCGTGAGGTCATGCCCTTGTTGTCACTATTCCAGATGATCTGCAGCGCCTCGATCTGGTAGTCCCTTAGGACCTTCTCGAGGCCTTCCTTTGAGGGGTCGATGACAATTGTCAAATTTGCTTGCTCCTGAACGCCGTCTACTACAGGCGCCGGATATAAAAGAATTAGCCTACGCTTTTTCCTGAGTTTTTTTCGTCATTTTCGAGGACATGCCTTTCGAGGGTATAGCAGGTGAATGAACCGGTGAGGACCTTCTTATCACCTACCTTGACCTCGACGCTCACCTCGGTTTTTCTCCCCTCGATCTTCTTGACGATGGCCTCGGCTCTCATCGTCTCCCCGACGCGAACGGGTGCAGTGAACTTCGCCTGTGCCTGGCCGAGCACAACGTTAGATTGGTTGACGGCGAGCATTGCGGCATAGTCGGCGAGGCTGAAGGCGAATCCCCCGTGCACGAGCCCAGTCGAGTCCGCTGCCATCTCTCCCGTCGAGGTTAGCTCCGCGACCGCTCTGACCCCGTCTACTATCTCTAATATGACGCCAACCAGCTTCTTGGAAATAGCCCCATGAGTTTTGATTTCCATCTCGATCCCTACCGTTTACCGTATGGTGTTAAAAACCCGAGCATGTTGCATTAAGGGATTAGCATGAAACTCGTGACTTATAACATAGGAAAGAATGTCAGCATCGGCGCCGTAATCGGCGATGATGTGCTCGACCTGAACGCAGCCTTTAAGGTGCACCTCGGGGGCTCGTTCAAAGGTGCTAAAGTGGTGCCACTCGACATGCTCGGGTTTCTTGACTTAGGGACCAAGGGATTAGCCGAGGCGAAGAAGGCGGTGAAGACAGCAGAAGGCTCAAAGTACCTGACACCGCTCAAGAAGGTGAAGCTTATGGCCCCAATCCCGAAGCCGAGGAAGAATATAGTGTGCCTTGGGTTGAACTACGCCGAGCACGTTAAGGAGGGGAGTAAAGGCGCTTCGGCGAACCTACCTCCAGTGCCGATCTACTTCACCAAGCCCCCGACCGCCGTTTCGGGACCCTATGACAACATCGTATACCCGAAGGTCACGGAGAGGCTCGACTACGAGGCGGAGCTTGCCTTCATAATTGGGAAGAAGGGGAAGAACATCCCCGAGGAGAAGGTCTACGACTACATCGCGGGCTACATGGCTTTCGATGACGTCTCTGCCCGCGATCTCCAGTCGAAGCACCAGCAGTGGTACCGGGGTAAAAGCCTCGACACCTTCGCCCCTATGGGTCCGTGGATAGTGACCAAAGACGAGATCAGCGACCCGCAGAACCTCGATCTCTGGTGCAAGGTAAACGGCGTGGAGAGGCAGCACACTAACACGAGCGACATGATATTCAACCTCAAAAAGATAGTCGCCGTCCTCTCCGCCGGGATCACCCTTGAAGTTGGTGACATCTTCGCCACCGGCACCCCCTCCGGCGTTGGTGCCGCTCACCCGCTAGGCCTCCTCAAACCAGGGGACGTGGTCGAGGTTGGTATAGAGAAGATCGGCTCTATCAAAAACAAAGTAGTCGCCGAGAAGTAGACTCAGCGATACCCCCATCTTTTCAGATTCGTGTTAATTCTGAAAGGTTAATAGGCACGTTTATATTGAGAGTATCTGGTTTGCTAGGTTAGTTTCGTGGTGGCAACTTTGTGTGTACATGACTCCGGTCAAACCGCATCCTGCACACTTGGCGCGCCGCTGATGATCTATGCATTGTGAAGGTAAGTACGATGAGTGGAAAAGTAATGATTGGCCCGCCTAAGCTCACGCGTTTCGAGAGGGCAAGAATCGCAGGCGCACGTGCGCTGCAGGTATCACTGGGGGCGCCTATCCTGGTCGATCTACCCCAGAGGGTCAGCGACCCGATAGACATCGCGTTGGCGGAGCTTAACGAGGGGGTTCTCCCAATGACTATCAGGAGGACACTGCCTGACGGCTCCCACCAGGACATCGCACTCATTGACCTCCGGTAATCCGGTGAAGCCTTTTTACCCCGGAACATATCACTCATAGCCATTGAACCCGACGGACATTAACTCTTGGAGGACGACGGCCATTATTCTCAGCCTGATATCAGTGATGCTGTTCGTGGTTCAGCGCTCGCCGTATATGTTCCTAGACCCCATATTCGAACTCTGCATCTTCTACGTGCCGGCAATCCTCGCGGTTAGCATCTACTTGTATTATAGAAAGAAGGAGCCAACGCCTGCTCCGGCGGTTGTGACTGCCTAGACGCTTCTAGTCTTAGTAATTGTCTCGGTTATCTCGACGCCCCTCTCTTTGAGGCTGCCGAGGAGTTCCTCGAATAGCTCGCCCCTGATAACCCTGACGGGCCACTGTATCCCCTTCTTCTTTACTGCGCCGCTACCGAGGATTCGGGCAATTATGGCGGCAGTGTAGCCTGTTGTCTTCGCCATGGAAGTGATTTTATGCTCCTCGTCGTATTCATCGATCATGTCGTATGTCACATCAACCTCCAAGTCGCCGCTCTTGCCGGATACCCCGACTAATAGAATGGTAATGTCTCGGTCGCCGGCAGCCTCGTCGAACTTTATAATGGGGTAAATGAGCTCGTGAAAGAGGTCCACTGGCACGATCTCTCTCCCTTGGTAAGTAACGGGTTTGCTGCCGATGACGCCGAGGTCCTGTAAGAACATGATCTTGTCGACGAAGCCGCTGTATCTGATGGTTTTGCCCCTAAAGTTCTTCACCTTCTTCTCCTGGCAGAGTTTGAGGAGGCTTGACGGGAAGCCGTCGACGAAGGACTCCATCTCCTGATACTTGTTGAGGTAAATGGACTCGACCTCCGTGTACCTATCGAGCTCCTTCAGCTCCCCGTCGACGATCATGGGGACCTTGCCTGGGCGGATGGGCATTCTCGTGCCGCCGAAGACTATCTTGTAATCGAGCGGGGGCTTGGGATCCTTGGGGAGGCCGCCGCATGCGAAGTTCATGTCCTCCACCTCCTCCATGTACTCCATCGCCTGCCCGCAGAGCAGGTCGATGAGGCCCGGGTCGACGCCGCACCCAGGAATGGCGGTTATCCCAGCATTCTCAACTTCCTTGTAGATGTCCCCCTCGAGGGGATATCCGCCGCCCGCAAGGTCCTCTACGTTGCACTTCGCCTCCATTGCAGCCTTGAGAACGCCCATACTGAACCTCGCCGATGAGGCGTTCACGACCACGTCATAGCCCTTCATGACAGCGACTAGCGACTCGTGGCTAGTCAAATCCGCTTTTTTAATGTCGAACTTTTTACTGTTGACATACTTTTTAGCTGCCTGCAGCTTCGACTCGTCGATGTCGCAGCCCGTCACCTTTTCGACGCGTTTATCGCCAGCGCAGTCCTTGGCGACCGTGGGCCCCATTAGGCCCATCCCTAGTACGAGTATCTTCATTAGGAAACCACGCTTCAAACTTGGTCCCTTTAGGTATTAATCACTGCCGTGAACTGGAATCGTCTCACGTCGAACCCGTATTCGTCTCATGACGAAGCGCTTAAATATCGTCGGGGCGCTCAGACAGCAAAAACAGAGGGTTGTAAAGATGATAGACTTCTCATTCACCGAAGAGCAGCAGCTGTTCCGTGAGTCGGTCAAGGAATGGCTCTCCAAGAATCTGACCCTAGAGCAGGTCAGGGAGAATGACACAAAGCACCAGATCCCCAAGAGCTTCATGAAGGGACTCGGTGACCTCGGTCTTCTCTGCCTCACGCTTCCCGAGGAACACGGCGGTGCGGGAGCAGACTGGATCACAGCCACGATTGGCGCTGAGGAGCTGGGATACGCGGACATCTCCGTTGCGTCCCCCGTCTTCTACCTCGTGCAGGCGAGCTGGGGCTTCGTCGTCGACAAGTACGCCCAGGAGGCGGTCAGAGATGCTTGCCTACGCAAGGCGGCGAGGGGTGAGTCATTTATAGGCATCGGCGCCACGGAGCCTGGGGGTGGCAGCGACGTCGCAGGCTTCAAGACGATGATCAAGAAGAACGATAAGGGTTACCTTCTCAACGGTGAAAAGTGCTACATCAGCGGCACCGCCGAGGCCATCGAGATAAACGGCGGATACTTCGTATCCGGCTACACCGACCGGGCGAAAGGCCATAAGGGTATGAGCGCTCTCTTCATGCCAATCAACGCCCCAGGTGTTGAGATCACGAAGCGCTTCGATAACTTGGGCAGGATGGCCATCAGCACAGGCGGCTTCAAGATGACCGATGTACAGCTCCCCACGGAGTACCTTCTAGGTGAGGAGGGAAGGGGCTTCTACTACACGATGGAGGGCTTCGACGCAGCACGTGTTATGGTCTCCGCGAGCTGTATAGGCGCGGCATCACGCGCGATGGAGCTTGGCATGGAATACATAAAGCAGCGCCAGGTCTTCGGCCAACCGATCGCCAAGTTCCAGGGCGTGCAATTCGACCTGGCCGATATGGCTGCCCACCATGAGGCGATAAAGAGCCTCGTCTACAGGACGGCCTGGATGCTCGACCAGAAGTACAAGCATGGCACCTTCGACTCGCTCGAGGTGAGCAAATACCTAGGCATGTGCAAGTACCTCGCCCCCCACCACGCACTAGACGTCTTCCGAAGGGTACTCCTCTGGATGGGTGCCTACGGGTATACAAAGGAGTGCCCCCTCGAGATGGGTCTCCGTGGCGTAATGAGCTACTGCATAGGAGCAGAGGGCGCGGCGAACGTCCAGAAGGTCATCATCAGCCGTGAGGTCCTCGGACGCGAGTGGCGCGCCTAAACTTCCTTTTTCTCCATCCATTTAATATCCTCCCAGATTCGACTAACCTTCTGTAAGGTGTCTTAGATGGATGCACTTAGAGAACACATCGTCAAGTCGCTAAAGGGTGAGCAGGCATTTGTAGGATACAAGGAGGCGTTGGAGGGCGTAAATCCAAAGCTCAGAGGGGTGAGGCCCAACGAAGCCGTGCACTCGGTCTACGAGGAGCTTGAGCATATGCGCAGGGCTCAGAAGGACCTACTCGACTTCGCCCTCGAACCCAACTGGAAGCCGACGGAGTGGCCGATGGGATTCTGGCCCGAGCCACGCCACGTCCCAACCGAGGATGAGTGGAAGAAGACCATCAATGGCTTCCTCAGTGACCAGAGGAGGGCGGTGAAATTTGCGAAGGACGAGAACATAGACCTCCTGTCACTCGTGCCTCAGACGGAGAATACGTACCTTCGGGAGCTGATGATAATCATTGAGCACAACGCCTATCACTTCGGCAAGATACTCGACATCAGGAAGTCTCTGGGGGACTGGAAGTAGCTCAACCGTAGTTGTGCCCTGCATATATTATGCCCCACCCGTGACCGCTAACGTTAAAGACGCTCCAGATAGATCATACCACGACCCGTCATGAGTATGAAGGATCGCTTCCTCGGAAAGGACTTCCTTACCCTTATGGACTTCTCACCCCTCGAGATCACATACATGCTGGACGTCGCTCAGCAGCTGAAGTATAAGCGGATGATGAAGGAGCCCCACGACTACCTAGCGGGGCGCACCATCGCTATGATCTTCGAGAAAAACAGCACACGCACCCGCTTTAGTTTCCAGGCAGGGATCGCCCACCTCGGGGCCCAGAGTTTCTACGCCACCCCAGACACAATGCAGCTGGCACGCGGTGAGCCCATCAAGGATACAGCGCGTATCCTCGACAGGTACTGCGACGCTCTCGTCATACGCACCTACGGCCAGGAGATCGTCGACGAGTACGCCAAGTACATGAAAAACCCAGTCATCAATGCGCTCACAGACCTCGTCCACCCCTGCCAAGGCCTCGCCGATATGCTAACCATACGAGAGCACAAGGGCAAGATCAAAGGCCTCAAGCTAGCATATGTAGGCGATCCGTGGAACGTCTGCCACAGCCTTATGACATGCAGCAGTCTTCTAGGGATGGATTGCTACATCGCCCTACCCAAGGGCTGGGCACCGAATCCCAAGATAACGAAGTTCGCGGAGGAACACGCTAGCATCGGCAAGACCCAGATGGTCGTCACAGATGACCTTGAGGAGGCACTAAATAGCGCTGACGTCGTCTACGCCAACACATTCCACAGCATGGGACACAAGGACATCGAGCAGCGCAAGGTCGCATTCGCTAAGTACCAGATCAATGACGAGACGATAAAGTTCGCGAAGCCTGACAGCATCTTCATGCACTGCCTACCCGGATACCGCGGTGAGGAGATGACTGACTCGATCATCGAAGGACCACACAGCGTCGTCTTCGACGAGGGTGAGAACAGAATGCACACAGAGAAGGCGGTCCTGGCCCTCACCGTCGCCTAAACAACCCTTTTTCAACTCTTTATACCCAACCAAAGAAAATAATTTTCCAAAGTATAGCCACACGTAAGAAAATTGCTCCCGCGAACCTCACCATTACCGTTATTAGTGCAATCAAAGAAGCATAGACGATGGAACATGCCGAAGGTGAAAGTTCCTAACCTCATCACCGAGATACCCGGCCCTAAAAGCAAGGCTCTGCTCGCGGAGAGAAACGAGTTCGTGCCACCGGGCGTCTACCTCACACAGCCCATCGGCGTAGCCGAGTCAAAGGGCGCATTAGTAACGGACGTCGACGGGAACACCCTGATCGACTTTACAAGCGGCATAGGCGTAGTCAGCCTCGGCCACTGCAAACAGGAGATCGTCGACACGATCTGCGACCAAGCTGGCAAGCTCATACACGGCTGCATACACGTCGTCAACTACGAGCCATATGTTAAGCTCGCGGAGGCGATGGTGAAGGCCACGCCTGGCACCTACAAAAAGAGAGCCATGTTCCTGAACAGCGGGAGCGAGGCAGTCGAGAACGCAGTGAAGCTCGTCCGCCAGGGAACGAAGAGACCCAACATCCTGAGCTTCGAGAACAGTTTCCACGGCAGAACCTGGATGGCCATGACCCTCACGGGCAAGTGGG
>Ga0182021_10001236_pt1 | contig 29117 bp, 16 predicted proteins | sample 612E3MmetaG_FD_120493 | JGI IMG/M metagenome (GOLD analysis project Ga0182021, IMG submission 120493) | Permafrost microbial communities from Stordalen Mire, Sweden - 612E3M metaG (Illumina Assembly) | ecosystem: Environmental > Terrestrial > Soil > Wetlands > Permafrost | place: Sweden...
CCATCACCACTTTCCGTTTGAATGCCTCGCTGTACACTTTCAGCAGGGGTGCCCTGAACTTCGTTTTCTCCTCCTCTGTCATTCAACTCGTCCTTCCTTGTAAAGCTATTTCAGGACGAGACAATCAGAAAAAAGCCCAGGTAGTTTTACCGGGGCTTTTTGTCTTCTACAGAGATTGTACTGTAGGGAGGGGTGTCACACTTTGAACGGAGAGCCGATGTAATGCCTCAACCGTTTTGCCAGAAGTGTCCCTTCAACAGGTTTGGTGAGGAACTCGTTTGCGCCGCAGCTCGACGCGTCTGAGGAATCAGAATCGCTGTGAAGAGCTGTGACAATAATGACGGGGAGTTTCTTCGTCTTTTCATTGGCGCGGATGCGCCGGCATGTCTCGAACCCGTTCAAACCCGGCATCATCAGATCGAGCAGGACCATATCCGGCGGTTCTTTGTTGATCTTGTCGAGAGCATCCTGTCCGTTCGATGCAACATCGTAATCATATCCCGCATTCGAAACATGTCGTTGCAGAACTGAAACCATAATTGACTCGTCGTCAACGATCAAGACAACTTTGCGCCGTTCGGTGACCATCGTTTCCCCTTTTCGCTCAAGATGATTGGTATAAAGCTATGAAAGACGAGCTTGAATAACAAGGGCTCGCAGCGAACCTCATCCTGCATATCACCAAATGCTGTGGTGCAGAGGTTGTCAAGCTCTCCAGCATCGCAATGTCCGTCGGGGATCGGACCAATTTTTTGATAATGGACCTATTCTGGGCTATATTAACATCATTCCGACTTGAATACGGTGCTGCACTCAACGAAGCTCATGAACCAGACGAAATCTTCTCTCATCGCAAAACTGAATCCGGCTGTTCCTCGATATTATCTCTTTGGACTTGCCGGGGTTTTTTGGACGTTCGCCGGCTTGGTGCTGTGTGGACGGGCCGTCCTTTGGCTCAATGCCTTTCCCTTCGGTACGGAGCTGGCTCTCGAAATCGCAAGCATCGGAATTGCCATCGTCGGCTATCTCTTTCTTTTCGCCAAAGTCGTGCAGAAAAATATTGATCGTATCAAACAACTTCCGGAGCAAGCATGTGTTTTCGGCTTCACGGCCTGGCAGGGATACTTCATGATTGCGTTGATGATGACCGTTGGCATCACGCTTCGCAATACCTCCATACCGAGATATTTCCTGGCGGTGCCATATACTGCCATGGGAGCCATTCTCCTCATCGGCAGTGCAAGGTTCTTCCGTCAGTTCGCGTCATCGGTTGTCCGCCGCAAGAGCTGACCTGCATTTGCTCCGTGCATCAGGAAGGTCTTCTCCGTATCTTGCCCCATCATCAGATCAACCATCACAGCGCACTTTCATGAAGACATTAAACTATACCATCGCATTTTCTTTTCTCATCTTCCTTCTTTCCGGCTGCGCTGGTCTCAACACGGTCGGCATCAAATCGAAAGTAAATACGGCGGAGAAAATAGCAGCATTCAAAGCTGATATCGCCGCGAAGAAGTTCTCCTTTGAGCTCCCGCCTCGAACCCGCGTCGATACCGTAACAGTCGATACGGAAAAGAAAGTGGTGGAAATCCATTTCAGTGAGCCCTTTTCTTATGTTGCTTACCGAGCGGACAATGTGAAAGAAGTTTACCGCCAGATTCGATCATACTTTGCAGACTCTTTCGAAGGCTACCAATTCTCGGTATTGACGCTCCGGCGTCCCATCGAACAGCTCGTGCCAAACTACTTTCGCAACGATCGGTCTTCCTTTGATGAATCCAGGCTTCCGGTTGTGAGAAAAGAACGACCCCTTCCGGTGGTGCAAAACATCAGCAAATCGAGTGTGCCAGAGAAGGGACTCTTCAATCGCAACATCGGACTCTGGAACAGTCACGGCTGGTACTACAATAGAGAGGTCGATCGATGGGAATGGCAGCGTCCCCGCATATTCACGGGGGTTGAAGACCTCATTCCCACATCGTTTGTCCTTCCTTACCTCGTGCCGATGCTCGAGAATGCAGGCGCGAATGTGTTCCTGCCGCGTGAGCGCGATATTCAGACAAACGAAGTGATTGTTGACAACAATAGTCCATCGACAGGCTATTCGGAGAAGGTTTGGGGAAAAACGCGATGGGCCAGTGGGCTGAGCCAGGGTTTTGCCATCGGGAAACCCCCATACAACTCGGGAGTCAATCCGTTCCGGCTGGGAACCCATCGCATCGTGGAATCGGACACAGTGCAGACAGCTGGCGTGACGTGGACTCCGCAGATTCCTGAAGGCGGCGAATACGCCGTCTACATTTCGTACGCATCGTATGACAAGAGTGTTGATGATGCCCGCTACACCGTGCATCACTCCGGTGGCATCACCGAATTTTTGGTGAATCAGAAGATCGGCGGAGGGACGTGGATCTATCTTGGAACGTTTTCCTTTGCTGCAGGGAAGAGCCCCGAAACGGGAAGCGTTTCGTTGACGAACAAGAGCCGGACAAAAGGAAACATTCTCTCGGCAGATGCTGTGAGATTTGGCGGCGGCATGGGAGTCATCGCTCGCAACGGAAGAACCGGCGGCAGACCAAAATATGTTGAGGGGAGTAGATACTACCTTCAGTTTGCCGGGATGCCCGATACCCTCGTCTATAATTTCACGAAGGACGGCGACGACTATCGGGATGATTATCAGAGTCGGGCTGAATACCTCAACTATCTTACAGGTGCTCCTTACGGACCAAATAGAAATCGCGGCGAGAAAGGCCTCGGCATCCCTATCGATCTCTCGATGGCATTTCATACAGACGCCGGAATAACGAACAACGACAGCACCATCGGCACGCTCTCTATTTACAGCCTCCAGGATGCACGGAAAGGAATCGTTTTCCCGGACAGCGTTTCCCGGATGGCGAACCGCGACCTGGCAGATCTTGTGCAAACACAGATCGTGAACGATGTCCGCACCAAGTATGATCCCATCTGGCAACGTCGACAGTTGAGAATTGGGGACTACAGTGAAGCCGTGAGGCCGAACATGCCCTCGCTCTTGCTCGAGCTACTCTCCCATCAAAACTTCACCGACATGAAATTCGTTCTCGATCCGAGGTTTCGGTTTGATGTTGCGCGTGCGATCTACAAAGGGATGCTTCGTTTTCTCGCCACGGAACATGCGACTCCGTACGTCATTCAACCGCTGCCGGTAACACACTTTGCGGCGGAACTTGATTCACGGAGCAACGCAGTACTGCAATGGAAACCGCGACTGGATCCGCTGGAGCCGTCCGCCAAACCAACACGTTACATCGTCTACAAGCGTGTGAGCGGGGGCGGTTTCGACAATGGCACATCGGTTGATTCGGCCGGCACCGTCGTCACTAGTCTCGTGCCCGGCACTATCTATAGCTTTAAAATCACTGCCGTCAACGACGGCGGTGAGAGTTTCCCATCGGAAATCCTGTCCGTTTGCCGGCAGTCTGCCAACAGTAAGCCTGTTCTCATCGTCAATGGATTTCATCGGATTTCCGGACCGGGGGTCGTGGAGTCCAGGACGTTCGAAGGATTTCTCGGTGCTCTCGACCGCGGGGTACCGGATCGCTACGATCTGAGTTTCACGGGAGAACAATATGATTTCAATCGCACTTCACCGTTCCGCTCCAACGACGGGCCCGGACACGGTGCAAGTCTTGCGGACAATGAAGGCAAGGTCATCGCCGGTAATACATTTGATTTTCCCTTCACTCACGGTTGTGCGATCAAAGCCTGTGGTCTTTCATTTTCTTCAGCGAGCAGTGAGGCATTGATGGACTCGATGGTCCGCCTCGAGAACTATCCGTTTGTCGACCTCATCCTGGGAAAAGAAAAAGAAACGCACTGGCCGAAGTTGTTTGGAGATTCGGTCAATCAGGTTCAGTTCAGAACACTACCGGGGAAGTTGCAGCAGATCATCCATGAGTATTGCAATCGTGGAGGTAATCTTTTTCTTTCGGGATCCTACATCGGAGCTGATCTGTTCTCACATCCCAAGGAAGACAGCGCCAGCATCCGCTATGCTTGGAAAGTGCTGCATTTTGACTGGTCGACAGACCATGCATCGCGTTCCGGAAAGGTTTATTCTGCAAACGCTTCACTGCTTCCACGAAACATGGAACTCTCTTTCAATGTCAACCTCCGGCGTGATATCTATGCGGTGGAATCTCCCGATGCAATAATCCCCATCGGCGGTAGCGAGCAACTCATGCGGTATGCAGAAAATCAGTTTGGAGCGGCGGTGGGGTACCGCAAAAGCTATGGATTGGTGATCATGGGATTTCCGTTTGAGACGATTATCGACCCGGCTCTGAGGACAGAGCTTATGCATGGAGTATTGCGGTACCTGAAGATTCTGAACGATTGATTTTCGGAGATTATTCTCTAGATTCATCTGTGATATTTCTTCTCTTCGCATGAGGCTGCATTCTTCCTGCCCAAAGAATCGGAGTCAGGTACTCGATGAACGCATTCCACGACAGAGTGACAACCCGGCGCAAATTCCTAAAAGAGACCCTCTTCGGAGTTGCCTTTTTGTCGGTCTCGAGACTCATGCCATCCGAGGCGCTTCTTGCAGGTGAATTAAGCCAGGTCCCGAAGAATCTTCTGTTCTTTTCCCCAAGAGAGTACCTCATCTTCGAAAGCGTTGCTGAACGGATCATCGGCCTGCCGCGACCCGGTCAGCCTGGTGTGAAAGACGTCGGCGTTGCCTCCAGAGCAGATGAATTTCTCGCCGGCGCAGACCCCGAAGTGCAGGATCAATTGCATCAACTGTTTACGGTGTTCAATGCCCCGTTCTTTACGTTTCTCTTCGACCTTCGCTTCGTTAGTTTCGTGAACATGTCCGGACCGGACAAGGACTCGTACATTCTCGACTGGATGACGAGCAAATTCGGATTCCGGCGGACAGCGTTCCAGGCTCTCAAGCGCGTCTCTCTCAGTATGTTCTACACCGACAGTCGATCTTGGAAAGAGATCGGATACGAAGGGATGTTCATGCCGGAGGATCGCAGATGATTGTGCGGAGCTCGGAGATCAATGGGCCGGTTCGCGAATCGGCCGATGTGTGCATCGTTGGTTCAGGTTGCGGAGGCGGAGCAAGCGCAAAAGTTCTGGCTGAAGCAGGAAAGAAAGTCATTGTGGTGGAAGAAGGGGGATACTATACCTCGAAGGATTTCGATGCAACAGAGCAGACGGCATACCAGCATCTCTATCAACAGCGGGCGGGCCAAGCCACAGATGATCTCGCGGTCACCGTGCTGCAAGGACGCTGTGTTGGTGGAAGCTCGACCGTGAACTGGACGACTTCGCTCAGAACTCCTGACTTTGTGCTCGAAGCATGGAGGCGTGACTATGGAGTTCGGGGGCTCTCGTCGAAGGAGCTTGAACCGTATTTCGAAAGAGTGGAACGGTACCTCAGTATCCACAACGAGCCGGTTGAGAACCACAATCCGAACAACCGCCTCATTCTCGATGGAGCGAAGAAACTCGGTTTTCGCGCATCCGCTGTTGGCCGAAACACGAAGGACTGTGTAAAAGCGGGCGCGTGCGGGCTGGGTTGCCCATATGATGCCAAACAGTCGGTCGACATCACGTATATACCGGACGCAGTGAAAAAAGGTGCGACCGTCTTCGCCAATTTCCGTGCCAACAAGATTGAGGTCACGAGCAAAACCAAACGCGTCAGCGGCATTGTCTTTGATCATCAAACTCAGAAGCCGAAAACGAATTTCATCATAGAGGCACCGGTTGTTATTGTCGCCGCATCAGCAATCAACTCGCCCGTGCTGCTTCTCAAGTCAAACCTCGCAAACAGCAGTGGAGAGCTTGGGAAGAATCTAACGTTTCATCTCACTTCGGCAGTCCTTGGTGTGTTTGATGAGATCATGTACGGAGCAGGCGGGATACCGCAATCAGCGATGTCGGACGAATTCCTGAACAAGAATCACGATGGCGGAGGGTTCTGGCTCGAGGCAGTACCGGTCTACCCGACGCTTGCAGCGCTCGCATTGCCGGGCTTTGGCTCGATACATCGGGAACTGCTGCATCAATATCCACACATCGGTGCCACCATCATTCTCGTGAAGGAAACCGATTCCAACGGACGGGTAACCGTCAACGATCATGGCCGTGCATCGATTTCGTATACGTTGCGGGACAAGGATCTCGGATATCTCAAACAAGGAGTGGCCGTGGGGGCACGGGTGCAGTTCGCAGCAGGCGCAAAACGGGTGATAACATTGCATGCCCGTCTGACGGAATTCAATTCGCCTGATGAGATAGACCACAAATTGGCGGCCTCTAACTGGGGGATGAATGAAATCGGTCTGTACAGTGCTCATCCACTCGGTACATGCCGGATGGGGAGCGACCCGAGAAAATCGATTGTCGATGATCATTGTCAAACACACGATGTGAAGGGGCTCTTTGTGATTGATGGCAGCGTCACCCCTACGTCCCTCGGCGTCAATCCACAGGTTACCATTCTGGCAATCGCCGAAAAGAGCGCGGAGTGGATTGCCGGAAACTTTACGGACATAAAGGCTCGCTGACGGGACGGTGCTCGCGGAAGAAAAGGATTTTGCTTTCAACGCAGACGCAAATCGCGATTTTATCAGAATGCCGTATTGGGAATGTGAACGCCTCGTGAAGCCAGCCCTGGCATCGATTGCATTTCAAAAAAATAAGATGTCCTTTCCCGCGAGAAGGACGGTGAGAAAGGAACTTCACATGCGTAAGCTCCCGGGAACCCTGTTGCTTGTTTTCGCTCTTTCGTTGAACCTGTCCCATGCCCGACAGCATCCGACAGTACTCATCGCCTATTACAGTGTGGATGGGCACACGAAATCAATGGCGGAAGCTGTCGCAAACGGGGCACGAGGTGTCAGCAACGTGAAAGTGAAGGTGATGACAATCGATGAGGTGAAAAAAGAAGATTTGCTTACCGCCGATGCGATTATTGTTGGAACCCCGGTCCACAACGCCAATGCAGCTCCGGAGGTCGTCAAGTTTATGGCCGGTTGGCCGTTTGAAGGAGCTCCGCTGTTCAATAAGATTGGCGCCGTGTTCGTTACGGCGGGCGGGATCTCCGCCGGTGAAGAGTTGACCCAGATGAACATCCTTCATTCGATGCTGCTCTTTGGGATGGTGGTCGTCGGAGGTGGAGACTGGACGTCTGCATTTGGAGCCTCAGCGATAACTTCCGAAAAACCATTTGCTCTATCACAGAAGAATGTCGTTGTGGCTGAACAGTTCCTCAGGAAAGCAGAAGGACTAGGCAAGAGGGTTGCTGAACTTGCTGTGCATTGGGGGGCTAACCCTAAGTAGGGTGTTGGCAAGGCAGTTTTTCCGTGTGGAACTTCGCATCGAGGTTCTCACGATTCTCAAAAAAGACAAAATTTGATTGTCCATCGGGTTGATCTGTGAGCGCGTGGGCTGAGGCACGCGATGAAGTTCCGCTTCGTCAGATGCTTGACTTTCTCGGTTGGTAACGGTACACTGCTTTAGATCTTCAAACTCTTCTTGTTGGATGCGCAGGGTGCTCAAGTTTTTGCCTACGCAGTGCGGCGCCGGATATCGGGATCCTTCAGTCGATTCGCCGGAGCACTCATCATGCTGTTGCATCATCCCGTCATTCCCTACGTCTTTGTTGTCAGCTCGTCACCAGCCCTGACAATGGCCGGTTTGTACTCGATTTCTCCCCTGCTCTCTATAGACATTTCAACTCGGAGGCGCCGCCGTGATTAGACGAATTGCCTTTCTCTGGCGTTGTTGCACTGTATTCGCACTCCTTGCATTGTGTAGTATGCAGCTCTCTGCGCAAAGCTCTGTTACTGTCATTCTGCGTCCGCCGCCGCCAAATCAGCTCAAGGTTGCCGACCTCTGGGAAATCACGCTCATCAATACAGGGAGAGGCACGCTCAATGTCTCTCTCAGGGGAACGGTGACAGAACAGAAGGACGGGCTCATAGCGACGGCAACAAGCTCAACGTTCTCTCTGCCACCCGGTACTAAGGTCTTTACAGCGAAAAACATCAGTCAGCTTTCGCCGGTGAACACGAGTTTCAAGAATTCGAAGTACGAGGATATCTTGAATGCCATCGGCTCGGCCCCCTCGGGAACATACGACATTTGCATCGAGGTCCGAGCTGCCGGCCTTGACGCCGGGATACTTGCGAGCAACTGCGTAAATTCCCACACAGTGGAATCGACATCACAGCCGCTTCTGTTGTCACCGCAGGATGCGGCGGATGTCGAAGTCGGTCGCCCGATATTGAGCTGGGCGATGCCAACACCCGTGCGAGCAGGTGTAAGCGTCTCGTACTCGATTCGAATCGTGCAATTGCTGGGAAAGCAAAGCCCGACCGCTGCGATGCAAGCGAACCCTGCCTGGATGGAACTTTCCAATGTGACAACGACGACGTTTCAATATCCGCCGGGGGCGCGACCGCTGATCGCCGGAAATCTGTACGCCTGGAAAGTGAGCGCCTTTATGCGTGGGGCGCTTCTTGGAGAAAGCGAAGTGTGGCGATTTGGATATTCTCCATCGGCACTGGCCTTCGAAATTCCGGAACGGGCAAGACCAGGCAAAAAGAAAAATCTGACCGTCAACGTTCTGGAAGAATTGCTGCAATCGTGCAGTGATGAAAGCGGCATTACTATCTCCACACAGCAGCTGAAAAAATGAATCAGCTTCGGTGCGACTTGAACGACACACGCGGCGTCTTGCGCACTCAATTCTCTTCACCTTCCCTGTGGTCTCCCAGGAGATGCCTGTGAAACGAACACGACTGAATCTCGCACTGCTTCGGAAAAACCCCGGTTTGTCTGCCGGAAGCAGTCGAAAAATATCCGGTGGGTCAAATATTCTCGAGGCACAACTTTCGCGGCGTCGTTGGTTTGGAGTAGCGTCCGCGGCTGCAGTCATGGCGGCTCCCGCTTTCAAAGCTGTTGGGAAAACGCTGACGGGGCCGGTGGAAGTTTCGTTCAGCAAACGCACCGCCTCCTTCAGACTCCGCAGTGGTGAAGAATGGATCGTCGACACAAGGATGTTCGCCGGGTCGCCATCGTTACGAGTGGATAAGCAGGAGGAGGACATTACCCTGGAACTGAAAGACGCGAAGTTTCCGGGAACAGCGTACGCAGCGGATTTCACGGCGACTATTAAGCCTGCGATGTTTGGACATCGAATCGATGTGAGTTTCTTGTTCGGTGGATTCTCGGGAACCGCGAGCTTCGAGTCATGGCTTCAGGGAATGGAGAGCCTGCGTTCGAATGTTCGGTTGCAGGAACGCCCGTGTCGGTTGAACAGGACTCATGGAATTGAGCTTGCCGGAACCGGTGAGGCAAGCTTCTCGCCCGACTGGACCATGAATATCATCGGAAATCAGATCGCCGAGTGCACACTCGACGATACAAAGCTGATGTGTGATGAAGTTCTTCTTCGAATTCCATCAAAAGGAGAAGAGCAGCTTCTGGTCGACACTCCCGTCAGACGTACACTGATGACGCTCTCCCGTGGAGAACAGCAATGGTCATTTTCACCGCCGGGTCATCGACAAAGCGGTTGGAAATTCCACGCCGGGGAAGACTCTTTTGACGTTGTGAACATCGAAGCCGTTGAGCGTCGCAGTGGAGCAAAACAATATGCTCTCATTGCGGAATCGCAGAACGGTCCCGGCACGCTAACAGTGTACCCCGGCACGTCTCTCGACGGATTCAAGAATGTGCCGGTCGGTCTCCGCCTGCGAAAAGCACAATACGCGGTGGCTTTCGATCGCAAAGGCGATCAGCGCGCGGTGATGGCGCGGTTCAGCGATGAGCCTGTATGGTTCTCCGCTGGAGTGATGGGGTTCCAAGTCAGTGACGCACCCGAGACCTTACCGTTTGAGTTTGTGACCGAAGGACGAAGTTTGAAGCGGGTCCAATGTGCTCCTGCAATCCTTCAAACATACGTTCCCCTTCCCGATGCCATTGTTGAACCGACGCGGGCACGCCCGGGAGCACAACTTGTTTTCGCGTCCGGTCAGGAGAAGCAGGCCAAGCCTGCGGTTCAGAATACCCAGATCCAGAATCAGGCAAAACCTCAGGAAGTCGTAAAGTACAATCTCGCGATACCGACGATTTCGGCGATTCGGCCTGAGGATTTGGTGAAGATAGACTTTGATTTCAAAAACCTCGTTCTGCAAAAAAGCGGTGCGCAGACTGTCCTCACTCGCGACAAAGGCGGTCCAGGATACATCATTGCCACACTGCCACCGCAGAACATCACTGAAAAAGCATTTTACGAAACCGCTGGGGCAGATTTTAAGCAGACTCAAAAAGAAAAAGACTCTGGTCGACCAAATTATCCCGGGGGACCAGAGAATCCTGAAAATCCTCCCATTGCCTCACGCATCTCAGGTCCGAGCCGACTTGTGTTCATTGTTCCCGGATCGGCGAAACCGATTCCATTCACACTCGAGAGTCTTCTTAAAACATGCGGTGAATTGCAGTTGAGCGTATCGACCAATGCTTCACAGCTGACGGCTGAGCAGAAGAAAGTGTTAGCGTGGCTGCAGTCGCAAGGGAAGAAAGCGCAAGCAACGGTGATGGGGGCGATGAGTGCCGCTCAAAACCTGCGTGGAAAGATTCAGGGGGCGAAAGAAGTTAAAGGTGTGCGCGATGCAGTTCAGCAATCGCTTGCTGGATTGAAATCCACCGCATCTGTGGTTGAAGCAATGCCGCTGGGACTTGCTCCATCGAAAGCCCTGCAGAAGAGATTCACGACACTTCAAAACGCTGTCGTCCACGCATCGAATTATGCTCCTCAAGATGTTCAGAAATACGCCGATGCATTGTCAAATTTCTGGGATTCGGCACAACAATCAAACATGTTCGCATCCGCCGATGCAATGTCGGCTATCGGCGCAGGATTGTATGCTCCAAGCCCGACGGCACCCAAACCTCCTCAAGAACTTGAAACGGCAATCGAAGCACCCTACCGGCTTATCATTTCGCCGAATAGCTATGCTGGTTGGGCACACCAGTCAAAACTCTCGGGGACAACCGGAAGAATCGAACTCTGGCACACAAGACTTGGCGTGTTGGCACAAGGCACTGTTCTTGAATCGATTGATGCATTGAGAACCATCAGGGCAATCTGGTCGCCGGATTCGGACGCGTCGCTCAAGCACGCCGAAGGAAATCCGCCGACAGACGACAGCAATCCCTTTCGGTCTAGCCTGGATCGCCGCGATCGCTATGAGTTGGTCCAATTGACATCCAATTTTGCCTCGCCATTCGCGAGAGCAAGAGGGGGCGCCACAAAGCCCGAGCCGTTGCCTGTGGACGTCGAGAGCCTGATGCTTTCATCGCTCGGAGCATGGGTCAACTTCCACGGGGCCTGGGATCCGCTTCCGCCCATGTCGATTGAAACATGGCGTCATCGTGGAACGATGGGGCGCGATCATTATGTGAAAGTGGTGTACGCCGGATACCTGTTCCCGTTCGGTCACCGTGCATCGCTCGTCAAGATCACAGAAAGAAAATTCCAGAAAGGCCCGAACGGACAAACCGCCGCCTATTTGCGACAACGCATGTTTATTATTGTCCGCGAATCTGAAAAAACATATCCGGGCGAAGGCCAGGACAATGTTGAAGGCGGGTACCATAATGCGTGGAGAAATCCGTTCCGCACGATTCACATCACCACAGTCGTGACGCCTAATCTCGATTCGCCCGGCGCCAGGGCAATTCAGGGAAGAGGACAATCTGCTTTTTGGCCGTTTGTATCAGGCAAAGGGTTTCGTTTCCATATGCGCGGAGAAGACTGGGACGGTAATCACACCGAATTTGCCTCGCCGGTTATCTTCCTTGATCAGGGGGCTGCGCTCGATTCTGTGGTTCTTGATAGTGCGCGTAGTAGTTTCCAGGATACAAAAGAAGGTAATGACAATCTCAACCTGGTATCGATCAACGGACAACGCGTTGCGCTTGCTGATAGCCAGAAACCGGGGGACACAACGTTCGAAACGAATGCTGTCTCCTTTGGAGTTGAGCTCAACAAATCACAGGCTGCGTCGCTCCTCAATCAGAAGCATCCGCCGTTCTATCCGATTCTTGTCAGCGCTCAAGTGCGGATCAAGGCGGTCGAGCAGTTGCTCGGGCCGGCCGGACCGAAGGTCATCAAATACGATGAGACCTACGCCAAATCCGGATTTGATCCGAATGTCAACAAGGGCGAAGTGTTCGCAAGGATGTTTGATGAGTCCCAGCACATCTCTGTCGATTTCAATGATGATCCCACCAAGGCAGGCGGTCTCGTAACCCCTAGTATGGTCATCAAAGGTCTGTCGAGGAGCATCGGGGCAGTCGGTGGATCAGTTGATGAGGCGCGAGACGGGAAATTCAATCCCGGCTCATTTTTCTCGGAGTTTCTCGACAAGGTGAAGATTTTCGGAGCGCTTCCGCTCGCGTCGATTCTTCCTGATAATCAGGATCTGGATCGTATTCCTCAGATTCAGAGCGTGAACACCGGCTCCTTCGTCGACACCACCGTCACCTGGAATCCCAGGCTGAAGGGCGACAAAGATAATCTCTTCGTTCCGGCAGACACCGAGAATGGAATGACGGTTCGTGTGTGCCTGCACACTCCTCTGGACGGGTCACCGCCGTCGTCCATAATCGAAGCAGAGATCCGCAACTTCGAAATACAATTACTTCCGACGCATGGTTTCATTGCGGTGCCGTTTGACTCCATCCGATTGCGAATGCAATCGGGCCAGAAGATGGACGTGGAAGTGAAACTGGCGGGCGATGGCCTCCGGTTCCTGAACGAGCTGTCGTTCGTGAATGAAATTCGCAAATTCATTCCATCGAGCGGATTCAGCGATCCGCCGTTCCTGAATGTGAGTGCCAGCGGAGTCGTTGTGGGCTATACGCTGCCGATACCGATGATCGCCGTCGGGGTGTTCAGCCTCCAGAATATCAGTCTCAGTGCATCGTTCGAGGTTCCGTTCGACGGCAGGGCAGTCAATATGGGATTCGCATTCTGCACACGGGAGAATCCCTTCCTCCTCACGGTGGCTATTTTCGGTGGCGGAGGATTCTTCGGGATTACCCTTGACCCGAACGGGTTGCAGAAACTCGAGACTTCTCTTGAATATGGCGGTGCTGTTGCGATCAACCTGGGTGTCGCCCAGGGCGGCGTGTATGTCCTGGCCGGCATCTACTATTATAATGTGGGCAAGGACTCCGGCTATGAAGCGCATTTGCGTTGTGGCGGAGCGCTGACGGTTCTGGGTCTCGTCTGCATCTCGGTAGAATTTTACATGGGTCTCATGTATCAATCCGCCGACGGCACACTCACCGGCGAAGCATTCGTGGAAGTGAAAGTGAAGATCGCGTTTTTCTCGAAATCGGTGACGCTGCATACGTCCCGCACGTTCGCAGGATCGCCCAATGATCCACTCATTTCCGAAGTCTATACAGAACAAGACTGGAACAACTACCTGCTCGCGTTTGCGGCATAGCAAGGCATTCGCTCCTGGAGATCGATATGGCAGAAAACAAGCAAACGACAATTCTTTGGACCGTGCTCCCTCATGGCCTGTCGGCCGAGAACGGGAAGAAATACCTCAACCTCTCGGTCTTCATCTCGATTCGGCTCTACAATAGCAAAGAGGGGGACATTGCTCTCTCTCCGAACTATGATGAGATCATGGATTGGACAGGAAAAGTCAAAACCGGTCTGAAACTCCATGTTGTCTTTGACGGCGGGCCAACCCTCGGCCCCAGCGAAATCGAATGGAACCCGTCGAGACTTGATCCTGCGCTGTGGAAAAAGATCTTCACGGGCAAGACACTGGTAACACCCTATCTTCAGAGTGCCACTCCGCCGGACTATCACATTTTGTCATACCCGGCCAAGGTCATACAGGATTTTGTTACATCCCAGTACACCGAGGTTGCCATTCAGTATCCCGAGCGTTTTCCCGAACCCAAAGAAGTTAACCTGCGGTTTGAAAAACTGAATCTCTTCTCCGCGCCGGCGCCTGGCGGAAAGGTACAGCCAGTAAGGGCAACACTCAGGCAGAATTTTGTCCAGAAGTTGACGGGAATGTCCGCACGGCTCACGACTTCGATAGGAAACGCACTCGATCGTGTGCTGGAAGGCGGGGCAGCTCCTTTCAAATCTGAGTCTGAGTCTGCTTTGCAGACAATTGCTCAGGATCTTCACACATCAAAGTACACAGCAAGTGAGCCGGGGAATATCACCAAGGCCGTCGCTCAATTTATCCTGTTTCACGCTTCACAGAATTCAGCTAAGCCAAACACGACTGGCAAGGCCAAGCTGATGATGCCGACGTTCGAGTTCCATGAAGGGCTCTCGCATCTTGGTGAATATCCCGAACTGATGAAGGTCCTCGGACTCATCCTTGATCTCAAGATTCCGTACAGCACCAATCCGCCCACGGGGACGGCCGTGTATGTGGTTCCAGAATGGTCGGCAACATTCAAAGCCAACACATTGCATCTGCCGGGGAAAACGCGCCTGGACCAAAGCACCTTCTGGCCTGCTCCGGATGCGACGACGTCGGACATTAAAAACGGTTTGCTCGACCTCAGTAATCCCAAGAATTACGAAGTCGTTCAACTTGACCTCGATGGCGCAATTTTCAAACTCATGAACATGGAGCGGACTCTCGCCGAGGAGGCGAAACCGCTCATTCAGGAGAAACCGATTCTGCTCGCGGCAGCAGGCTCGGAAGACTTTCTCAGCATAAAACCAATACTCCAGACCGGCCTGATAACATCAGGCAACGCAGCGCTCCCAACGCTTCGAACGACCGGGTTGTCGGTGGTGAAAACGGACTACCCGGCGGCTCTTGTTTCCATCATCAACCAGACCATCACCGCCGACAAGACTGTTGTGAATGCGCAAGCGAACCCGAATGGCGTTCCGAAAGCAACATCCTCAGCGGCAATGCTCAACTTTGCCTCGCAGATGCAGACGACGTGGCACGCTGACCAGTTGGTCCGTGGATATCGCATCGATATCTGGGATTCGGATACGAGAAAGTGGCATTCTCTCTGCAACCGAATCGGTACATACAAAGTCAGTGATCAGACCCCGCACCTCCCGGCTGATGAAGGCTGCGTCAGTGTGGCGCTCTCGAAACCCGGCGACAATTCGCAGAGTATCAATCGATTGTCCGAGGCACTCTTCAAGTGGGATGGCTGGAGTCTTGTTGCGGCCCGTCCCGGCAAGCTTATCAGGGATGCAGAAGCGCCGATTGATTTCAACAACCTCAATACGATTAACAGCATGGGTGTAGCGGTGAATTTTACCGTCCCGCCGCAATCGTTGCCGCGACTCAGATTCGGAACACGGTACCGAGTGCGGGCACGTCTGGTCGACCTGGCAGGGAATAGCCGAGACCTCAAGGAGTTTTCCGATGACGACTTCCAGTACGCCACTCCCGAGAAGCCATATCTCCGCTATGAACCCGTTGGTTCGCCGAGCGTGGTCTATCGTACCAAAAACAAACCGGGTGAGTCGATCGAAAACGTCATCATCCGCAGCAATTATGATACGGCGTCTGATGACTATGACAAAAAAAATTCCTTGAAGGAATATCCTGCGGAGCGCCACATCGTTGCTCCTCGCGCCAGCGAGACGATGGTGGAAATGCACGGGAAGCTCGATGGCATGCCGCCCAACAAAAGCTACGACCTGATCGCAAACCAGAAGGACAGTGCTTTTGGCATGCCGAACGATCCCAACAAAGCAACGCTGCTTCCGAATTCCCAGAGCGTCGTGATTCCCGGCGACACCGTCGTTGTCCCCTACCTGCCCGATCCTCTGGCACAGGGAGCGTCGCTGCGATTCTATGACAAGGACTGGAAACCGATCTGGTCAGCCGAAATCCATGATTTCTACGATCGTACCGAATGGCCCAATCCTCAATCGTTCCGTCTGAGAGTGGCGGAAGGCGACGGAAAACCGCAGTGGGAAAAAGACGGCCCCGGGATTCTGACCGTCTACGTTCCCAAGGCCGACGTGCTCCACGTACGGTACAGCTGCTCCATCAAAGAAGACAAACTTTCTCAACAGGCGATCTGGAAGATGGTGGAGGATCGCGACCCATCAAATGTGAGTGATCTCAAGAAGTCAGCGTACAAGGGATTCCACTGGATGCTGACACCATTTCGCGAGATGACCATTGTTCATGCAGTACAGCAGCCGCTGCAGGAACCGAAATTCGACAAACTCGTCCCTATCAAAGACATCATCGGCGGGACTTACGCATTGCTGCATGCCCGAATCATGAACGATGCCAAAAGCAGCGCCAAGTTGGACGTGCGGGCTTCGTGGGATGAGCCGATTGACGACCTGCTCGCGAAAAAATGGACGACAGTCCATGGTGAAGCGCATGTCTTTGATCTCCCGATCGCCGAACAAGACAACACACTCACCGTCGGAGAACCAGAGACGCCTGCTCAGCATGAGGGGGGAACAGCAACCGGTCAAGACCCGCAGCTGATGCACTCGGCAGTCCTGGCGAACTCCAACCATGTGGCCAAGCCAAAGAGCATCGTGCTGGGTCCGGGGATGGTCTCCGGCCTGTTTGAGGTCAAGAAACATGAATTCGGCGATACCAAATACAGAAAGGTCAAATATTCTGCGGTCGCCACCACGCGATTCCGTGAGTACTTCCTTGATCTGATCGATCCGGATCATTACGCGGAGCTTACGAAGCCTTTTGATCCGAAGAACAAAATGAAGAAGAAGAACCCCGGCGAAAAGGCTCTCACCCGGGAGACCCCCCCGACGATTCCGCTGACACGTGAGAGCTCCGTGGAGGTAAAAGTCTTGAACTCTGCGCGCCCGGCTCTTCCGAGGATTCTCTACGTCGTTCCGCTTTTTGAGTGGGAACGGAAGGAAGATGATGACAATATTATCCGCCGAAGATGCGGCGGAGGATTCCGGGTCTATATGGACCGGCCGTGGTATTCGTCGGGTGATGAGGAGTTACTCGGCGTCGTGATCGCACGAGATCATTCTATCATTTCAGCTGACGATCATCCGATGAAGATGTATGTGACGCAGTGGGGCTTGGATCCTATCTGGAAGTCGTCGGGGAAAATGAAGTCGGCGCCGACGCTGGCAGATTTTCCTTCAGCGATTCGGCAGCAAACCAACGTCACGATCCCAGAGCGACCCTCAGATAAGGTCGACATCGCCGGCTTTGACGTGATGTATGATGACGAACGCAGACTCTGGTACTCGGATATCTTCGTCAATCCCGGGCAAACCTACTTTCCGTTCATCCGCCTCGGTCTGGTTCGTTATCAGCCCAACTCCATCGCAGACTGTTTTGTGTCGCATGTTGTCCTCACAGACTTCATCCAGGTCATTCCCGATCGCGTAGCCGCGGTGACGTATGAGTCTCCGCAGAAAATCAAAGTGCAGGTTGCAGGTGTCTTCGGTTTGGCGACAGACATCAATATCAGCGATTTGGAAAAAACTCCCGCAGACCTTCTGAGCAGCGCATTTATGACGGCGACGCTCGAACGTCATGCGGGTGATGGCGATCTCGGATGGCTCCCGGCAACGCCGAAACCGGCCCCGGTGCCAGGTGCCATTGTAGTAGACCCGGATATTATGATGCCGGAAAAGGTCTACAGCACGAAGATGTTGTGGTCGAAGGAATTCAACCTGTCGGAACCGCTCAAGAATCCGCGTGGTCAGAACGGATTGCGCATTGTCATCAAAGAATATGAGAAGTACCAGGGTCAAAACAATCAGATCGTTCCGCGACTGATCTATGCGGATGCGATTGAACTCTAGATTTGTGTTATGAGGTTGTTGTGAGAAAAATCTTTCTTGCTGCGGCGCTTGTATGCGTGCTCGTTGGAATGCCCTCGTGGGGACAGAATCTCCAGGATTCTACCGCAAGCAACCCTGAGGGTGCAGGGATTATCTCGTCGTCTCTGATCCAGTTCAATGGAAGCACACGGCTATGGGGCCAATCCTCAAACCGGCAGGGGTTGTATCAATCGCTGCCTCCCTCTTTCCTCCGCTGGGATCTGGGTTCCATTCTGAGCATCTACGGCATTCCGATTTCGATCAATGCTCTCGTGACCTCCGAACAAAAATATTCAGATCAAAGAATCAACTATTTCAACATTGGCTTAAGCCAGGCAGATCTTCAACAGCAAATCAGGCTGCGTCTCGCCCAGAAGGTGAACGAGCTGCAGGAGTTGGCACGGCAGAAAGTCCAACAGGGGATTGAGGCGCTGACGGATTCGCTCCGGGCATACAGTCCTGAGAAACTGAAGGACCTTCTTCAAGTTGACAACATTGACAAACTACGCGAGCTCCAGAATCTCAAGCCGAGTGACCTCGAACGAAAAATGCATGAGCTCGTTGATATGGGGATTACCACTGCGTCCTCAGGTATTGCGTCGCTCTTTCCAACACTTGCGCTCGGGACGACCTGCCCCCAGTACTCTTCCCTGACACTGAGCGGCATTCCCGTGACCGGTGTTGATGTAGAGTTTACCCCCGGCCCGTTCTATTTTGCATTTACCACCGGTGCTGTCCTTGAGGCCTCGCCCGGTCTCGGATCGCTCACCTCTCTGCTGACGAGAAGTGCATTCAGCCGAAGAATCACAGCGGGCCGTTTCGGTCTCGGCTCCAAGGACGACACGCATTTGTACTTCACCGGACTGTTCGGAAGAGACGATGCCGAATCGCTGACGCGGGATTCCATCGACCAGCGAATTACTCCGAAGGCAAACACTGTTTTGGGATCGGAGGGAAAACTCCTTCTGTTCGATGAGCGACTGATTCTTCAGGGAGAAGGGGCGATCTCTCTCATGACCGATGATGTCGAAGGAGCAGAGCTGGGTGACTCAGGAATTCCCTCCTGGGTTCAAAAAATGTTTAAACCGAATATCACGAGCTCCTATGACTACGCGTTCTCTTTTCAGGGAGCGTACGCGTTGTCCGAGAAAGGAACGACACTCTCAGGTCTCGTGTCGAGAGTAGGACCGGGGTTCATGTCTATGGGGGCGCCCTATCTTCGCAAGGACATCCTGCGATACGAGGGGAAACTCGATCAGAAATTGTTTGACCGCCAGGCTTCAGTTTCCGCTTACTACCGTCGCGACAAAGACAACTTGATTCCCTGGAAACAGAGTCAAACCATCGTCAGCGCTCTGGGTCTTCAAATGGCCATGAATTTCAGAAATCTCCCGTATCTGCGATTCAGTTATGCGCCACTTTCTCAGCAAAACCAATCAATCGCTGATAGTCTCAAAATCGAGAACAGCATCAGCATTCTCTCGGCAATGTCAGGCTATACGTTCCGCACCGATGGTGGATTCATCAGTTCGACGAATCTGTCGTTTGTCTCGCAGAGTGGAAAAACGGAGACTGCGGGAGGAGATTACAACAACAGCAATCTGATGATCAATCAATCGATTGGTTTTGATTTCCCACTCTCTTTCTCGGTCATGGGCGGATTGACTTCGACCCGCATCGATACGACGACGACACGAATGGTCAATGTCGATTTTTCCGGTACCTATACGGCGCTTGAGGTGTGGCAGAATACTTTTGGAGTATCGGTCACCCGCGATGCTGTGAAGCGGACGTGCTTCTTCTTCAATTCATCCGTGCCTCTCGGACAAATTGTCACCCTCACGGCCTCGTTCGAGAAGACTGCTTTCGATGATCCCGTCACCCCCGACAACAACTACAACGAAGTCGTTTTTCGTTTCATGCTCTCGCGCAGTTGGTAGCTCCTTTGCATTCACCCGTCGGATTCTGATCGGCGCAATGTTTCTTTCGAGCGACGGCTGCAATCTCAAAATGAGAACACAATACCAGAACTTCAGTGGATGGACTCATTTGAAAAGTCACTTTATGTGAGCCGTTGAGAGTGTGCATGAGAAATCGAGAGTACTTGCACTTCCCAACAAGATAGAGTACAATGACATTCAACTCAGGAAGAGGTGTTTTCTTATTCGGGGAATTTCGGATGGCTGAGCAGCCAAATACTGCATACGGTGTGACAGGAGTGAAGAAATACTTTTCCATCGGTGACACCATTGCCAGGATGGGAGAGCCGGCGGACGGTTGGTATATTCTCCTCACCGGGAAGATCGGCGTGTTCAAGCGGGATTTCACCGTGGCTGAAATTGAAAAACGTGGAACGGTGTTCGGTGAATTGGGATGTATCCTTCACAGGCCGCGAACGGCAACGCTGCAGGCCCTGGAACCAACATCGGTTCTGTTTGTGCAGATGAGTATTGACGAAGTTGTGGAAAAACATCCTGAGTTTGCAAAGAGAATCCTGGTGGATCTGGCCGATCGGCTTACAAGAACCACCGAATCCTGGTGGTCGGTTGCGGCAGATCCTGTGGAAAAGTAATCCTTTCTTCCAACCTCATCCCCACACATCCAAAGCCCCCGGCCCAATACTTGGGCAACCCGCATTCGTATGGACAAATCAGTAAAGCAATTTGATGACGAGATGCACGATTTTCTTCAACATGCCGGCGCAGGGGCGACGTACCCTCCGAATTGTTTTGTCTCGATGAAGGCGGAAGTCGTCCACTATGCATCGCGTACGTCACTGACCGTGAAATTTCCAGTTCTCGAAGACAGCCTCAACCCCATGCGAACAATGCAGGGGGGATTCATCGTTGCTGCGTTTGACAATGTGTTCGGCCCCCTGAGCTACGCCGCTGCCCGATGTCCCTGCGTCACCATGAACTTGACTGCGCAATTCATCCGTCCTATTCTCCCGGGCGACTGGCTGACCATGACTGCGAAGATCGTTTCCCGGGGAAATCAGATTCTCTACATGACCGCGGAAGCGTTTAATGAAAAGAAGAAGCTGATTGCAACCGGCAGCGCAAATGCCATGATGCTGAAACCCGAAGCGAAGGCGTCGTCGTGAAGGTGACACTCCAATGATGTTCGACGACAAACGGGCCGTGTTGGTGGCATCAACAACCGCTGCGTTTCTGACTCCGCTCATGGCGTCTTCTGTCAGCGTTGCGCTCCCCTCAATCGGTCGGGAGTTTGCGATGGATGCCCTCTCGGTCAGCTGGGTTGCAACCTCTGCCGTTCTCGCCGCTGCAATGTTTCTTGTCCCCTTCGGAAGGCTCGCCGACATCTACGGTCGAACAAGGATCTTCAATTACGGCGTCTTTGTTTTTATGATCTTCTCGTTTCTCAGTGGCATTGCCCCGAACGGAGTTACATTGATCATGTCGCGAGCGATGCAAGGAATGGGCGCTGCAATGATCTTTGGCACCAGCGTTGCGATGCTGACTTCGGTGTATCCGCCTGCCGAGCGTGGGCGCGTTCTGGGTATTAATGTCGCAGCGACCTATACCGGACTTTCGCTTGGACCATTCATCGGCGGATTTCTCACACAACATCTCGGCTGGAGGAGCATCTTCTTCTTCAACGCGATCCTTGGGTTCCTCATTATCGCCCTGGTCATGTGGCGACTCAAAAGCGATTCGCCGGAAGCGCACGGGGAGAAATTCGATATTCCCGGTTCGTTGCTGTATATGGCCTCCTTGACAGCCCTGATTATCGGATTCTCGAAGCTACCGGGGAGCCTCGGTATCTGGGGTGTCGGCGCAGGCTTGTGCGGTCTTTTTGGCTTTGTGCTGTGGGAAAAAGGAGTCGTAAAACCACTCCTCGATATCAACTTGTTCGCGCGGAATCCGGTCTTCACATATTCGAACATCGCTGCCCTGATCAACTACTCCGCAACGTCGGCAGTGACGTTCCTGGTTAGTTTCTACCTGCAATATATCAAGGCTCTCAGTCCGCAGAACGCAGGTCTGATTCTCGTCGCACAGCCTATCATGATGGCAATGTTCTCTCCGCTCGCAGGTCGCCTTTCCGATTCTGTTGAACCGCGGGTCGTTGCTTCGATTGGCATGTCGATTATCGCCGTGGGATTGGGATTGCTCGCCATGGTGGGCCAGGAAACGTCCACCGCGCTGGTGACACTCTGTCTCCTTCTGATTGGTTTTGGGTTTGCCTTGTTTTCTTCTCCCAATACAAACGCCATCATGAGTTCCGTGGACAAAAAGCTCTATGGTGTCGCGTCTGCGATGTTTGGTACCATGCGACTCACAGGACAGATGATGAGTATGGGAATCGTGATGCTCATTTTCGCCGTGACGATGGGCAACGTTCAGATTACGCCCGAATATTATCCGACGTTCCTCCAAAGCATGCAAATCTCATTTGTTGTCTTCTCTGCCTTATGTGTCATCGGGGTTTTTGCTTCCCTTGCCAGAGGTACAGTACTGGAAGGCCGTCAATCAATCCCGTGACCAATGAATAACACGAGGATGCTATGAAATACGTTTGCCGCTTCTCTCTTCTTGTCATCATTGTCCTATCGCTCGTTTGTTCTGTTGCCGCCCAAGACGCGAAAGTCTCCAGCAGTTCCAGGATTATGATCTCGGCTCATCCACTGGCTGCGAAAGCAGGTTTGGCTGTTTACAGACGAGGAGGAAATGTCGTCGATGTTGCTGTTGCAGTGGCGTATGCCCTCGGAGTGGTCGAGCCGCATGGCTCTGGTATTGGCGGAGAGGGGATGATGCTCATCTACGACGCGAAGAGAAAGAAAGCCACCGTCGTCGATTTCAAAGGGATCTCGCCGAAGGCTGCTTCCAATCGAACGCTCGACCTTGAGAAGAAATCTGAGTGGGCACGGTCGGCAAAAGGGGCATCCATACCGGGGGCTGTCGCCGGACTTGAACTTGCACGCGCGCAGTTTGGGAAGCTTGATCGCGCAACAGTGCTCCAGCCGGCTATTGATTATGCAATCAAAGGGTTTGAAGTCGACAGCACACTCGCGCTCAATCTCGAATCGTATCGTAGAATTCTGGAAAAGGACCCCTACACGAAAAGCATTTACTATCCGGGCGGTCAGGTTCCAAAAGTCGGTACTCTTGTGAAGAACCCCGAGTACGGCAAGACACTCACTCAGATTCAGGGAGGCGGTGTCGACGCATTTTACGGAGGGGACATTGCCGAACGCATGGTGCGCGATATGCGGAAGCGCGGCGGATTCTTCACGAAAGAAGACTTGTTAGCCTACAAACCTATCATCCGGGAAGCGCTGATCGGCCACTACCGTGGATACGATATCATTACCACTCCGCCCCCGTGCGGTGGAATGCTGCTGCTTGAAGCGCTGAATATTCTCAAGCAGTTCGATCTGAAAGAATGCCGCAAGAACGATGAATACAATCTGCATTTGTTCGCGGAGGTATTCAAGCTGGTGTTCAAGGACGAGCAGACTCATAACGGTGACCCCGAGTTCAGCAAGATTCCCGTGAAAGAGGTCATGTCGGATGAATTCGCATTCCAGCGATTCCTCAAGATCAACCTTGCACATGCGGCCGAGGAGCAGCACATCGAGGCTGGTGCCCTCGACAACAAGAACACGACACAACTGTGTGTCATGGATGTTGAAGGCAACGCGGTATCGCTGACGATCACACTCAGCAGTTTGTTCGGAACCGGTCAAACCGTCGAAGGAGGGGGCTTCATTCTGAATAATGAGATGCAGAATTTCAATCCGGATCCGAACCACCACAATAGTCTACAACCGCACAAGCGCGTGGTCACCAGTCTCGTGCCGACGATTATCGCTAAAGATGGACGACCAATGTTCGTCATAGGTACTCCCGGAGGGGATCTGATCATTTCGACAATCGCGCAGATCATCATCGATCTGGTCGACTTTGAAATGCCGTTACCTGAAGCGATTTATGCTCCAAGGATGTTCAGTATTTTCACGCAACGAGAGCTGGAAATCGAGGGTGGCTATCGCGAGAAGAGTTATCGTTTGCTTGGAACATTGGGTCATGAGGTGAAACGCTACGAAGGGATGCGTGCGTACTTTGGCGCCGTGCAGTCAATCATGTTCGACGCCCGGTCGAATAAACTCATCGGATGCAGTGATCCGCGACGGAGTGGAGCAGCCATCGGAGAGTAGTCAGGAGCGAGGTTGCTCATTCGATCAAACGGAAAACCTGCTCCCCCGGGAAAAACCAAACAAATCGCAGTCTCCTTCCGTCACCTTTTTCTTGTTTCAGGAAACAAAAAGCTTTTTCTTTCGTCTATCCACGTCATCTTCTTGCGCTGGCAGATTTGCCATTGCCTTGATGGCAGCGTTCATCCAGGAGAGCAGGAATTAGCCCCCCGCCTTTCATTGTGAACAAACATGACCATGAGTATATTCTACGATCAACACTCATCAGGAGGCATCATGAAACAAAGACTTCTTGTCCGATATCTGGTCCTCACATTTTTCATTGTCGCGCTTGCGGTTATTTCCTCAGCACAACAGAAGAAGCGACTCACGTTTGATCAGATCAATCGAGGAGGGGATCCGCAGCTGTTCGTACCATTGCCGAGTATCAATAGTTGGGAAGACGATTCGCACTACCTTGAAATGAGGCGCAAAGAGGGTGATCCAAAGGCAAAATGGTACTCGGTCGACGCGAAATCGGGAAAAGAAAAAGAAGTTCCGGCAAAGACGCCTGATCTCAGTGAGTTCAAGGATCTGGTGGGAGCTGATATCAACGTGAATTTCCCGGCCGCGGCAAACCAGAATCGGACAAAGGTCATCTACGTCAAAGAGAACAATCTCTACCTCCTGAACACTGAGAAGAAAGAGTTCAAGCGATTGACGCAGAGTCCGTCAGGAGAGAAATACCCAAATCCTACGTTCTCTCCCGACGGCAATTATGTGGCCTTCACTCGAAATAACAACCTCTTTGCTATCGAAGTCAATACGGGGAAAGAGACCCAGTTTACGAACGACGGTGCGAAGTTTGTTTACAACGGCGACGCATCATGGGTGTATATGGAAGAGATCCTCGGCCGGGCAACTCGCTATAAGGCGTTCTGGTGGTCACCCGACAGTAAGAAAATAGCATTCATGCGCTTTGACGATTCCAAGGTTCCGGTATTTCCGCTCTACAATTCCGAAGGAACACATGGATTCCTCGAAGAAACGCCGTATCCGAAACCGGGCGATCCGAATCCGGAAGTCCGCGTTGGCGTCGTCTCGGCGTCCGGCGGCAATGTCGTGTGGGCTGACTTCAACGAAAAAGACGATCAGTATTTTGGTACACCGTTTTGGACCCCCGACAGCAAGGAAGTATGGGTTCAATGGATGAACCGTGGCCAGGATGTCCTGACGCTCTATGGTGTTGACCCGCAGACAGGGAAGAAACGCGAGGTCTATACCGAGCATCAGACTTCGTGGGTTGAGTGGTTTACGGGGATCGATTTCCTGAAAAACAACAAGGGATTCATCGTCAAGACTGACAAGGACGGTTGGATGCATCTCTATCTGTATGGAATGGACGGAAAGCTCAAGAACCGGATTACCGAAGGCAAATGGCAGGTCAGTAACGTGCTTCTGGTGGATGAAGACGAAGGCGTCATCTTCTTCACCGCAAAGAAAGAAGCATCGACGCGAACTGACTTGTACAGAGCAAAATTCAATGGAAAGGATCTGACCCGCCTGACGTTCGGAGAATTTACACACAACGTCAACCTTTCGCCAAAAGGCAGCCACTTCATTACTTCATACTCGAACGTCTCAACTCCGACGAAGATGGCGGTTTGTAACGAGAAAGGAAAAATACTCCGGGAGCTGGGCGACATTCGGGGAAAAGAATTTGACAACTACGAGCTGGCGAAGACAGAGCTCGTCACCATCACGACGCCGGACGGGTACAAACTTCCCGCAACAATCGTCCTGCCTCTCGACCTTGATCCGAACAAGAAATATCCCGTGCTCATCAGCATTTACGGCGGCCCGAATTCCGGTACGGTCTCCGATGGTTGGAAGGGCATTGGTGCTCAATGGTGGGCTCAGGAAGGAATGATTACCGTTGCTGTGGACCATCGCGGCTCGGGTCATTTTGGAAAAGAGGGCGTGGCGCTCATGTACCGCAATCTCGGAAAATGGGAAATGAACGACTACATTGAATGTGTGAAGTGGCTGCGAACAAAACCGTACGTGGATGCGAAAAAGGTCGCCATCACCGGCAGCAGCTACGGTGGATATGTGACAGCGATGGCGCTGACTGCAGGGGCGGACTATTTCACGCACGGCATTGCGGTCTCTTCACCGACCGACTGGCGTTTGTATGACACCCATTATGTAGAGCGTTTTATGGACACACCGGCAGAAAATCCGGAAGGATACAAAGCTAGTTCCGTGATGACATATGCGGATAAGCTCAAAGGGGTCCTTCGCATCGTTCACGGGACGATGGACGACAATGTTCACATGCAGAACAGCATCCAGCTTGTCGACAAGCTGGAGGATCTCGGCAAGCACTTCGAGTTTATGGTCTATCCCGGTGGCAGGCACGGATGGGGAGGCGCAAAGGGAGTGCATTCCCGCGTCGAGTCAGCCCGGTTCTATTACCAATACCTGCTGGAGAAACCATTCCCCGAAGAACAGTATGCGAAGTTGTATCAGATGGGCGCTTTCGGCGGACCCGGGGGCGGTCGGCGTCCACGGTAGCAATGATTGAATCACGATGTGACGGCCGCGGGGTTCGCGTTCACGAATGCCGCGGCTGTGTTGTCATTCCGGTCCTGCACCCCCACAAAGGGAAAAGGATTTTGTCGTAGCAACGAACGCACAGATCATGACACCATCCACCATCCATACGATTGCCGCCAACGCTCGAAGAATTGTTGAGACGCTTGCCGGCCAGTATCCATTTCGCCATGGAAGCAATCCAAAAGTGCTCGAGGGTGCAGCATCATTCATTGAACAGGAATTCGTGTCTCTTGGATATCAGGTGCAAAACCAATGGTACGAAAGTGACAGTGGGCGGGTACGCAACATGATCATTGAGAAGATGGGGCAGCGTCCGGAACTTCCGAGCATTGTGATCGGCGCTCACTATGACACCGTTGCTCGTACACCGGGAGCCGATGATAACGCGACAGGCATCGCGGGACTGATTGAACTTTCACGTCTGTTGAAAGAACATCGAAACAACCGAATGATCAGGTTTGTTGCGTTTCCTCATGAAGAGCCTCCCTACTCTTTTACTCAGCGTATGGGAAGCAGACAGTTTGCCCGGAAGTTGAAGGAGGGGGGCGAGACCATTTTCGCGATGCTCGCGTTGGAAATGCTTGGATACGCGGGGAAGGGATTTAAGCAACACTATCCGGTCCCGTTGATGCGAATCCTTGGCAAATATCCGAAGGATGGCAACTACATTGCGCTCGTGAGCGATTTGAAGAGCGCGAGGATTCTGTCATTAGTGCGTAAGGCAATGCGGCTGCGGGGAACGGTTGCCGTAGCAAGTCTCTGCGCTCCGGGTTTCATTCCTCCTCTTTTTCTCTCCGACCACTCCTCGTTCTGGAAATACGGCTTCCCGGCCCTGATGATCACGGACACCGCATTCCTCCGTAATCCGCATTATCACTCTCCAACAGACACGGCAGACACGCTGAACTTCGAGTTCCTCGCAAAGGTGGTTGATGCGGTGTATGCAGCTGTGCTCGCGCTCGACCAGGGAATGATGCGTACGCGGTTGGGTCGCTGAAAAGCGAGAGTGCATTCGCCTCCGGCGACCTGCGCATGGTAAGAGAGCTTTCCCGGAGGTGTGAACTATCAATCATCGTTCAAATGTAGAACTTCTCTCCAGGCCAAAGCTTCTGGAATGTCGTATTCATTCCCTTGCAGAGGAAAATGAGCCGACCATTCTCAAACGGCATTGCGTATTTGGCGTGCGTTGTTCCGGCAAGCTCGACGTGGGTGTACCGCCGATTCAAATCGTTGAGGTTGTCCGCCAGCGTCCTGCTTCCCCCGACGATGATCGCGATGTTACCGGTTCGAGTCCCCGGTCCCCACATCCAGTAGCTGTTGTGCGCACACGATGCGCCGGGGAGTCCGTATCGTTTTCCGTAGAAGTCTATTGCGGCCGCTTCACCGTAGTTGCGCACAAAGATGAAACATTCTTTCTGTTCCTCGGGAGTAAGCGTCTTATAGATGGAGGCGACCGTGGCAACAAATTCTTCCCAGCCAAATTGATCGGCGTAGTACTGGGGAAGTTCGGCAACAGATGTGCGCTCTTCGGCACGCGGGGTGAGACCCAGGATTGTTTCGTATCGCACAAACTTCTCGACGGGAAGAACGGGCAACGCGAACGGCAGGGCAATCAGCGCGTACAGAATGAGTGCAATCACATAGGTGGATTTCACCCACTTCCACCGAAGATCCTGAAACCACCGCTCAAGAACTACGGAACCGCCGGCGAGGAACAGCGGATAGATTGCGGAGAGATAATAGACCTTTGCATTTCCCGCAATCATGACTATGAAAACCACCGGATACATCCACGCAAGAGGGCGGCACCGGCCATCGCGATAGAAAAAAAAGAACACCACCCCTGACAGCCATAAGGGTGCGGTGAAATAATTCATGTCCCGAAGTTGCCCTATGAGGAAGCCCAGCGCACCGAGACTGACGTTCTTGATCTGACTCGCGTTGCGCATGAATTCGAGTGACGGAAAGCCATTGGAAACCTCCCAGAGCACGTGTGGGAGGAACAAGACACCCGCAAGTATCGCGCCAATCCAGAACCATTTTGAGGCCAGGTGCTTTCGCTGGCGGGTCAAGACAAGTCCGGCCACGAGTCCGATGACCATGAACCCCATAGAGTACTTGTTGAGCAGGCCCAGCCCCACGACGGCTCCAAAAAGGATCCAAAGTCTCGGACGGTCTTCGCTCAAGATAACGAGAACGATATATGCAGCAAGCGCCCAAAACAGGACGTCAAACGGGTTCATGGAGAAAAGCTTGCCCTGTCCAATGAGAACTGGGGCGGCGACGACGGACAGAGCAGCGAGTGACTGAGCGAATGATCCTCCCCCCAGTTTGCGTGTCATCAATGAGGTAAGGAAGACAACGGCCGCGCCCACAAGGGCAGGAAGGAAACGAACGGCATAGAGCGAATCGCCAAGCAGGTGACGCGTGACCCAGAGAATTGCTATGGAGAGAGGGGGCTGATCGACGTAC
>Ga0182021_10001237_pt1 | contig 29108 bp, 26 predicted proteins | sample 612E3MmetaG_FD_120493 | JGI IMG/M metagenome (GOLD analysis project Ga0182021, IMG submission 120493) | Permafrost microbial communities from Stordalen Mire, Sweden - 612E3M metaG (Illumina Assembly) | ecosystem: Environmental > Terrestrial > Soil > Wetlands > Permafrost | place: Sweden...
ATTGCTGCGCCAGGAGGTGGCCTATCTTTTCATGTAGATAACGAATCTCCAGTTTGGCCTTGAGGTTTACCCGGTAATCATGTTCGGATCGCAGGCGGTCTTTAGCTTCTTGCCGGTTCTGGCTCATCATAATGATCGGCGCTTGCATAGCGGCCACGTAGGAAAGAACGAGGTTAAGAACAATAAAAGGATAGGGGTCAAAGGGTCGCAGGAATAAAACGATTGAGTTCATTATTATCCACGCCACGATAACCACGGTAAAAGTGGTGATAAAACCCCCGCTTCCCCCGGATTCGACAACCTTGTCAGCTACTCGTTGGCCGATGGTCGATTTGCGGTCACATTCAACAGTGACATTTTTGGAGAGCAGATCCTGCCCCTTCAGACGTCTTATGACATCCAGTTCCAAAGTTGAAAGTTCGCCCATTTTTTTCCACTAAGTTTTGGATATACTCGTTACGGAAGCGATTGAGATCAGGGCGACAGATAAATCCCTCAGAAAACCAATCAGGACACTTCTTTTGAATCATTTCCACAAGTGCGGGGCGCGCACACGCTCTCCAGACAACACCTCGTTTCGCTTTTTCTTTTCTTTGCAGATTTGACAGACCACCATCTCGTGTGGCTTGCGAATCATTTCTTCCCCCTTTCAAGGGCGCCCATCGGAAGCGCGCGATTCCTTCAAAAGCGTTTCCGTAATCCCCTCGTAATCACCGCCAAAATGATGTCCCCCTTTAAGGATAATGATCTTCGCCAAGCTGGCATCCATTTTGTGGCAGAGTGAATCGGTTTCCTCCTCTCCGCAGAAACAGAGAATTTTTTTGCCTTTGAGTTTCTCCACCTCCGGGAAAACAGACCGGGCGTTGCCCCCGGAAGAATCTCCCAACCAGTAAGAAAGGTGAAATTCAAAGTCAATCTTTTCATCCGGGCCAAGAAGAGCGATAAGCGATACGTGGTCGAGCACCTCACGCGGTAAACGGTTAGCCATAAAGGGAAGAACATCCGCCCCAAGAGAATACCCGATGAGGATGGCGCGCTCTTTTCCCCAGTGTAGAAGATAGTGGCTGATAATCCTTTCCAAATCCCGGGAGGATTCTTCAGGAGTACGCCGTTTCCAGAAATATTGAAGAGAGTTTAACCCCACTACCGGGACCCCTTTAGTCGAAAGTGTATTCGCAATGTCTCGATCAATCCCTGCCCAGCCACCATCTCCGCTTATGATCACCGCCAGAATGTTATGAACCCCGGGTTCTTTTGCTGGAACCTCAACCAGCGGGAGATCTTGTAATGATAACGGCTGAAGAGTTTTAACCGGCTTGTCGCTGGTTACCACGCGAAGAAATGTAGGCTTCACCTGCGGCATCCACTTTGGAGGGTCGCCAAATCCGTGGCCAACTGTGGGCAGCATAATGATTTCTCCTCCTTTTACCTGCTTCACAAAGGTCGCGGTGACCGCCGGCGCACAAACCTGGTCAGTAATGCCTTGCAGAACAATCCAGGGAACCTGAAGATTCGTAGCCGGTAGAAATACATATCCCTTCTCATGTGGCTGGGCCTTCCACTCCAGACCATATCCTCGACAAAGAGGCTTGTGCAAAACAACAAGGTCAGGGCTAAAGTCAGGGCAAAAACCCAGACTGAACGCACCGCAAAAGGTGTTCGGTGGAGCCTGCGCCAGGGTCGCATACACAAACGTTGCGCCCGAAGAATAACCAATCAGGACCGGTATCACGTACTGGGGCCAGTTAAGCTTTTTTTGAACAAACTTGCTCAGCATTTCCAGATCGGCAGCAGGATAAACACAGCCATTGCCTGATTTTTCCAGTTCCTTGAGATAATAGTTAATATCAATCACCACCACAAGCGTATCCAGTTCGGCAAACGCGTGCGCCATGTCAACCATCCGCTGTTCACCTCCTCCTCCATCCCCGGACATAAAAAGGGCAATATGGGAAGGCTGGGGTGAGGTCCGGACAAGGTGGACCGTGCCGAAGCGACCGAATTGCACGGTCTCTTCTTCAGCATGGGCAGTGGCAATCATTCCCACCATCATGGTAACAAGCATACATAACACTACCTTTTTCATTCTGCCTTTACTCCTTGTCTGCTCCGGTAATTAAATGAGGTCCAGAAAATTTTTCTCGCCCGGCTCCTTCTCATTGCCTGATCGGAGCAAAGGTAACGGTCACGCTGCGTCTGCGGACAATTGCGGGTGACATTTCAACCGGGGAAAGATTTTTTAATGTTATTGATTCGCTTTCTCTCGGCTGGATTGTCTTATCCTGTGTCACTATCCGGAGAAAGGCCTTTTTAAACTGGGGCATCCAGTTTTTGGGTACTGAAAATCCATGACCAACTTTTGGCAGTATGACGATTTCTCCGCCTTTAACCTTCTTCACATAGTCTTCAGTGGAAGCAGGGTCGCAGACCTGGTCAAGGGTACCTTGCAAGGCAATCCAAGGGTCCTGGAGATTGGTTGCGGGTAGGAAGATATACCCCTTGCCTTTTGGTCCCATCTCCCACTGAAGTCCGTGTCCTTTACAGAGCGGTTTTGTCAACAGCAGATCCGGACAAAATCCCAAGCTGATAGCCCCGCAAAAGGTGGCATGAGGAGCTTGCGCCAAGACAGCATAAACCAATGTCGCGCCTGATGAGTAACCTACCAGCACGGGCACGATGGAGCGGGGAAAATTGAGCTTTTTCTGGACAAATTTGCTGAGCATCTCAAAGTCAGCCGCCGGGTTTGAACAGGTCTCCCCGGACTTTCCTAATTCCCGGAGAAAGTGAACGATGTCTATACCCACCACGAGGGCATTAAGGGTGGCAAGCTCTCTCGCCATATCAACCACCCCAAGGTTCCATCCTCCATCCCCCGATACAAAGAGCACAACATGAGATGGTGGAGAGGACCCTTGATAAAGACTGACCTTGCCGAATCGTCCATATTCAAGGAAGGTTTCTTCTGCACATGCGACATTGATCATACCCACAATAAGCACCAGAAAAACAAGAAGACTGCCTTTCATTTTGCAATCACTCCCTTTATACCTCCGGAAATCAGCGAGGCAATATTTGCCAGGATCCTTGGAAGAGCTAGACCTCCTGGGGATACCAGATATTTGGGTTCCCACTCCGGGTTGAATTTTTCTTTGTATTGCCGCAATCCCTGGAAGTTGTAAAAGTTTTCACCGTAGCGAAAAAGAAAGGATCCTACCCGGTTCCAAAGCGGAGCGAGGGCGTGGTCTTCAAACCCGGAAAAGGGTGCCATTCCCAGGCTGAACCATGTATATCCTTCTTTCTTCCCCCAAAGCACGAGATGAAGGATCAGATAGTCCATGACCCCGGGGGGTACTGCAGGGAGAAATCGCATCAGATCAATGGAGAGTTCTTCGTTGTCTGCACCTTGCCAGATATTGGCAAAGGCGATTATTTTGCCGTTTTGCCGGATGAGACCTGCGGGAAAATGCTGCATATACTCCTCATCAAAGAATCCGAGGGAAAACCCTTTTTCACGGGTGTTTTTTTCCGTGAGCCAGGCATCGGAAATAATCTTAAGCTCCGGGAGATATGAAGAAATAGCGTCCACAGGAATGATCTCAAACGTACACCCTTCCTTTTCGAGTTTGTTAAGGGTATTGCGGAATCCTTTACGAGTATTGCCCTCCAAGGAAAAGTCTTTTAGCAAAACCCGGCCTTCCTCCCCCAGCTTAAGAAGGGTAAGCCCGAGATCAAGGTAGAGCGGAATATTGCGCTGACTCACCTCATAAAAGACCGTCCAACCATCATACTGGTCACACATCTCCCGAAACCGCCAGATCAGCTCAGACCGTTCTTCCCTGGGGCCAACAGGATCTCCCATCGCCACCCAGCTTCGGCCAGCAACGCTGTACATGATGAAAGCGTTTTCGTTTTCGTTAAAAAGAAAGGACTTATCCCCGAGCAGAGCTAAATATGCATACGTCTGGTGAAATTGCTGAACAGTATGTTTGACCTTTGCGATTTTTTCTGTTGGTGAAGAAATCCGCTTCGGAGGTGAGAGACGGAGGAGTCGGGCAAAAGAAAGAAAGAGAGCTACCCCGACTGCCCCCACCAGCGCCCGAAGCGATCGGGAAGCATGGCTTTTAAACTCGAAATTCCACCAGAGTTCATGCGAATATCCAACATGGCTGTAAGAAAACATGCTGAGCCACACCGAACAAAGTAACACCAGGGTGATTGCGGTGATCCAACCGAACGTGAACTTCTCGTCAATGATTGTAGCCCTCCGATAAAAGTAACGCCGGCCGGGAAGAAGAGCAAGCAGAACAATGCTTAAAATTACCGCTTCTTCATAGTCCAGTCCTTTAAGGAGTGAAAATATAACTCCCGCGGCTAATAAGGTAGAGGTTAAAACAAAAGCAGCATCAATTCTTCGTTGCAAACCGCGAGCCAGTAAAAGAAGCCCCATGCCCACGACACTTCCGAGGAAATGAGAAATCTCGACGACCGGCAGGGGAAGTTTTTTAAGCCAATAAAAACGCCAGTTATTCCCTGGCGTAGCCCCAGAAAAAAGAAGAATGGCGCCGCCAATAAAGGTGGCAACCGCCATAACCTGAGGCACCAGCACCGGAAGCCACTGGCCAAACCCACGGGCTATCCTCTGAATCCAGTGTTTTTTCTGGAGAAGCTCGAGTGAAGCGAGCATAATGGTAGCTATTAAAAGCGGAAACAGGTAGTAGATACCCCGATATGCCAAAAGTGATCCGAGAATTGCCGATGTCGGGAGCGAAGGGGAAAGGAGGAAAAGGACTACGGTCTCAAAAACACCGATGCCTCCTGGCACCTGGCTTGCCAAGCCTGCAAGTTGCCCCAAGAGAAATATCCCCAGAACCCCCAGGAAAGAGAGACTTGGCGCAGCAGGCAAAAGCACATAGAGGACACTTCCGGCCACGAACCAATCTAACAATGCAATAATCATCTGGCCGCCAAAGAGTTTGACGGAAGGAATGGTGAACTCCCAGCCCCGAATCTTCAGGGGCTCCTTTCTCAAAAGACTTCCTATTAAAAATGCCCCTACCGGAATCAGAGCAATTACCCCAAGCGTCTGAACTGAGGCAAAAGGGATATGAAGCGCGTGTGGAATAGCTAGGGGTTCCATAATGAATATCACCCCAGCAAGGGTTAAAAACCCGAGCCAGAGAGTAGCAGTGCAAAAGAAAACTACTTTAGTAATTTCCCAGACCGAAAGTCCCCAGGTAGTATAAAGGCGGAAACGGACGGATCCTCCCGCCAACATGGATAACCCTATGTTGTTACTAAAAGAATATCCTATAAAAGAGGCAATTGCCGTTTTGGCGTAACCGAGAGGTCGCCTAATATACCGCAAAGCTAAGGTATCATATCCGGTCATAATGAGATAACTGAGCACGGTGAGCAAAAAGGCGAGAAAAACACGATGGGCAGGAAGTGCCCGGGTCCGGTTAACTATATCGTGTAAATGGTAGGTCTTGAGTTCCGTATGCAACACCCAGAGGGCCAGAACAAAAAGAAGTGTTCCTAAAACAGAACCCACACTATGCAGAAGCTTTGTCTTGACCATAATTCACTGGCCTCTTATTTCCTTTGTCCTCTTAAAATTTTGTGCTCCGGTAAAATATTTTTTTTACAATCTCTGCCCCCACGATGTAAAGGAAAACAATCATCCCCATAACCAAAATGAACGAAAAGGGCAGCGCGGCAAAACCAAAGAGTTTTTTCCCAAGGGGTGTAAAAGGTAAAGCGAGCGTTATTCCCACGATGATGATCGTGGCCAGCAACAAGTACTTTGACGGAACGCTTTTGTAAAACGGCCTCCGGCTCCGGATAACGAGCACAATCAATGAGGCGGAAATCACTGACTCCATAAACCACCCGGCCCGAAACTGGTCGGGGGTGGCATGGAGAAAGAGCAGTAAGGCTCCAAAGGTGAGGTAGTCAAACACTGAACTTAAAATACCAAACGTGATCATAAATCTGCGGATGAATTTTATGTTCCACCGTCGCGGTTGGTCAATCATCTCAGAATCCACACTATCCGTGGCAATAGTCATTTCGGGAAAGTCGGTCATTAAATTGGTAAGCAGAATCTGTTTCGGTAGCAAAGGAAGAAAGGGAAGAAAAAGGGATGCTCCAGCCATGCTGAACATGTTGCCAAAATTAGCACTGGTTGCCATAAACACATACTTCAGGGTGTTAGCAAATGTCTTCCTTCCTTCTACTACCCCCTCCACCAGAACACCCAGCTCCTTTTCGAGAAGCACAATGTCCGCTGCTTCTTTGGCTACATCTACGGCACTGTCCACCGAAATACCCACATCAGCAGCGTGGAGTGCGGAAGCATCGTTAATGCCATCTCCCATATATCCGACAACATTTCCCGCTTTCTTCAGGGCAAGAATAATGCGCTCTTTTTGATTAGGCTCCACCTCAGCAAAGATGTCAATCTGGTTAATCTGCTTGCAGAGCGCTTCGTCACTCATGCGACGCAGGTCTGAACCCGTGAGTATCTGGGGGGCAGCCAACCCGATCTGTTGGCTCACATTGGCGGCAATCAAGTGGTTGTCGCCGGTAATTACTTTAAGGGAAACACCCAAGGTTTTGAGTCGGCGGATTGTTTCATCAATTCCGGCCTTGGGCGGATCGAAGAACACGAGAAATCCGAGAAAAGTCATAGCCGATTCATAGTCTTTGGTAATAGCTGTCTCCGCTCCCACTTCTCGGCAAGCGATACCGAGCGTACGAAAGCCCTGACAACTGAAAGCCTCGTAGCGCTCATGAATTTCTGCCAGGACATTAGCGATGGGAGCAATCGCTCCGGTAGACGTCTCGACTGAAGAACAAACAGCCAGTACATTTTCCAAAGCACCTTTGGTGATGATTACGTGCGTTTTCTCTTTTGCCACCAGGATGCTCAATCGCTTGCGAATAAAATCGTAGGGCACTTCATCCAGCTTCGGGTAAGAAGACACATCAAAGGTATGATGGGTGCGGATGGCTTCATCAATGGGGTTAATAAAGCCCGTCTCGTAAAAAGAATTTAGATAAGCATACAAGAGCACCTTTTCGTTTTCCTTCCCGTCAGCACTGAGGGCGGCGTGCAATTGAACCTTCCCTTCGGTTAGGGTACCGGTTTTATCAGAGCACAGCACATTCATACTACCGAAGTTTTCAATCGAGGCAAGCCGTCGAACGATAACTTTCGAGATCGCCATACGTTTAGCACCGTGAGCAAGGTTGATGCTGATAATTGCCGGGAGAAGTTGCGGAATAAGCCCCACTGCAAGGGCAAGAGAAAAGAGAAGGGATTCGAGCACAGGTCGTACGAGAAAAACATTGACTGCAAAGATGGCAATCACCAGGGCTAAGGTCACTTCCAAAAGGAAATATCCGAATCGTCTGACACCATGTTCAAATTCTGTCTCCGGCGGCCTGAGTTTAAGCCGTTCGGAAACTTTGCCGAATTCACATTCTTTACCGGTAAGAACAACCACCGCCTTCGCACTGCCGCTGACCACATGGGTTCCCATAAAGAGAGTATTAGTCCGCTGACTCAAAGAAATATCTGGCGGCATCACTCCTGTGGTCTTTTCTGCTGGATAGGTTTCCCCGGTCAGGGTTGCTTCATCAACAAATAAATCTTTTGATTCGAGCAGGAGACAGTCGCCCGGAATGTTCCCACCCGCGGAAAGAAGAACAATATCTCCTGGCACCACCTCTTCAAAAGGAATCTCGTCAGGTTGGTTATCCCGCAAAACCCTGGTTTTCGTTTGTACGGTTTTAAGCAGCTTTTCCACTGCATCCGCAGCCCCTTTCTCCTGCCAGAAACCGAGAAGGCCGCTTATGAGAATGATACCCAAAACAATAAGTGCATCAGTAGAATCATGGAGAAAAAACGAAAGTCCGGCCGCAAAAATCAGTATGAGGATAATGGGACTTTTGAATTGAGAAACAAGGAGCGAAAGGACATTCAATCGTTTCTGGGGCTTTAGGCGATTTTCCCCAAATTGACTGAGGCGTTGTCCGGCATCCTCTCGCGTCAATCCCTGAGGGGATGTGTTGAGCAGGCGAAGCAGTTCAGGAGCGGGGACGCTCCAGAAAATTTTGGGGATTTCGTTCATGGAGTTTTTCCTTGCTTACCGTGAAAGTGTTTTAGATATCCGGCGAGGATAAAAATGCACCAACCACACCATGACGCCGGTAATAGCTAGGGCAGCCAAGCTTCCCAATTCGTAGTGCTTGATGTCGCCAATGATAATCTCCCAGACATTGCCAAATAAATAACCTCCGCTGCCCACTACAATTGCCCACGCCATCGCACCTGTCGAATTAAGCATAATAAACTGTTTGGCATCACTCTTACCCGGACCGAGGGCAAAAGGTGTTACTGTGCAAAGTCGGTAGACAAAATGAAATCCTAAGATGATGCATGCGCTTTTGATACTTTTCACGAAGATTCTGGGCTTTCTCAACCCGGACTCGGTAGGAGGGTCTCCTCATCAGAAAATTCGCTCCTTTTGTCCAGCCAAGCCAGAAATAGATCTGATCTCCAGAGAAGGTTCCCAGGAAAGCGGCGACAATAACCCCGGGGAGTTCGAGATAACCCCGATGTGCCAAAAAACCGGCGATCACCAAAATGGTTTCACCCTCAAGGAAAGTTCCCACCAGAAGTGCTGGATACCCATAAGTGGAAACTAAAGGCTCAAGGTTTATCATCTTTGAGGTTCATAAAGGTTATTATCGATAATTTTATGTTCTGCCTTGAAAAAGCACCATCAGGATCCTGATACCCATAAACCCTAAAGCAAGCGCAAGGCTTCGAATAATCCATGTTCCTTTAATCCGGTTAGACAAGTAGGCTCCCAGTTGGGCACCAATCACTACTCCTATCGACAAGGCAATAGTCTGATGCACCCCATGGCCAAAAGTGCCCCTTGCCACATGCACCACCGTTCCCGTAAGTGCCATAATAGCTAATACAAAATGAGAGGTAGCAGTAGCAATATGAACAGGGAAATGCAAGAGATATACAAGTGCTGGGACATGGATAATTCCGCCCCCAATCCCTAAAAAACTTGAAATATAACCCACAACAATGCTTAACACGACTCCGATCGCAAGGTTAAAAGAATAATCATGCCTTATACCGGCCGCATCTACGAGGTGGCGTTCGCTCTGATGGGGAGCAGACTCTTTACCTGGTCGTTCAATCAAATTCGGATGGAAAAGCAAAACAGTCGAGGCTGCCAACAGTAAGATAACGAAGAGGCCATCAAATAGGCGCCGAGAAATAAAACTGGTATGGATTGCTCCCAAAATGGCGCCGGGAATCGTGGCGAGGGCGAAAATTATACCTGAGCGGTAATCGATCCGTTTCATGCGGGCATAAGCCGCAGATCCCGACAAAGCATTAAAAAAAACCACCGCTAACGAGATGCTCGTGAGCCTTTCCGGATTCTGCTGGGGATACAGTAAAACCAACAAGGGCATTAACACAAAACCTCCCCCTGCCCCAATGAGGGTACCGTAAACCCCCGTGCCAAAACCAAAGGCAATTAATTCGAAATAGCTCTTGGCAGTAAATAGTTCCATTCAGGAAAGAAACCCCATTCTTAATTTTTGAGAAGGAAACTTATCTCACTACCAATGGGGCATAGCTGGCATTCCCCGTTCGGTGATCCAAGATCAGAACCGCCAATTTTTGGCGGGGAGGAACCCTGGCAATAAGTTCAGCAAAGGTTGATGGGTCATCAATTGGCTCACCATTGATACTAAGAATAATATCATCCACCTCAAAGCCCGCTTCAGCCAAAGCTCCCTTGGAATCCACCCCCGCAATCACCACCCCTGATTGGGAGTCCAGATTGTATTTTTTTACTTCCTCCGAAGTTACTGCTCGAAATTTTCCACCTAACCTTTCTTTAAGGGACGCACGTGCTATTTTAGTGACACTTTCTAAATTCCCAATAGTGGCGACAAGTTCTTTCCGTTCTTTATCACGCCAGATGGTTACCGTTACCTGCTCGCCAATAGGAGTGTTGGCTACTTCATTTCTCAGCGTGCTGGCATCAGGAGTTTCCTTGCCTTTATACGCAAGCACCACATCGCCCCGTTTGATTCCCGCTTTATCCGCTGGTCCATCTTTCGTTACCTCGGCAATCAAAGATCCTTTGGAAGAGCCCAATCCAAACGACTGGGCAAGGTCCGGGGTAAGGTCCTGAGCGCCCACGCCCAACCACCCGCGCTCCACTTTACCCTGGGCAATGAGAGCGTTGGCAACATGGAGAGCCATATTGCTGGGGATGGCAAAGCCGATTCCTTCATAACCTCCTGATTCGGAGATAATTGCGGCATTAATGCCGATTACTTTCCCAGCAAGAGTAAGTAAAGGGCCGCCACTGTTGCCGGGATTTATCGGCGCATCAGTCTGAAGGAAATCTTGATACGAGTTAGGATCAGTAATACCAGTGCGGTGTTTTGCGCTGATAATCCCCTGTGTGACCGTCTGATCCAAACCCCGGGGATGCCCAATGGCAACCACCCACTCTCCCACTTGCACTTTGTCAGAGTCACCAAAGGCAACAAAGGGAAGCGGTTCTTTGGCTTCGATTTGAATGACTGCCAAGTCCGTTTTTTGATCAGCCCCCACTAATTTTCCCGGATAGGTTCTGCCATCTGTGAGAAGCACCTGAATCTTGGTTGCCCCTCCGGCCACATGGTTATTCGTAAGAATATGACCTTTAGCGTCGAGGAGAATGCCTGTCCCGATCCCTTTCAATTCCCGTTTCTGCTCTCGAGGGGTGTCAGGAAAGAAAAACCGGAAAAAGGGGTCATTTTCAAAGGGAACGAAAGGATTGGGTGCTGTTTGACGCTCAGTCACCTCAATGTGCACTACTGCCGGGATCGTCTGCTGGGCAACCTGGATGATGGCAGTTCGTAAGTCCAAAGGTCCCTGATGAGATTCAACCGCTGGAACCGGGGCGGCGGTAAGGGGTGGGGGCGGCGGCACGGCACTTTTTTGAGGTTGTTCGTTTGTTTTATTACAGGCAGGTAATAATCCGATGACGAACAAAAGAAGCAATCCGAGGCAAAAACAAAGCACGTAGTTTAAAAAATGCTTTCTCATAGCAATTCTCCTTGATGTTGTGAGAGGATAAAAATTTTAGCCAGAACTCTCCTGGGGAAAAAAACATAAATCAGACTTAATGGGTGTTTATTTTTTAGTGAAGATCAACACGTTAACCAAGCCTTATCCTCATCGGTTTAGTATGTTTCGTTTTCTCTAACCATGAGCAGACAAGGCTTAAGTGGGAAAGTTCGCCCTTCACCCCGGTTGATCATTATTGAATTGCTGCATGAGAAGCGGGACATAGAAAAATTTTTCCCTTTTACCGAAAAAAGTTTTTTAATTTTGTCTTTTTTTATATTAATCAGTCGGCCTCATGATGTCAAGGAGCGAAAACCTTGCTCAAAAACACCATTGTTTAAACCCTAAGGTTTTCTTGAATGCGATTCAGAAGAGACTCTCTTATCAATGCGTCCGGATTTATTTTTATGAATTGACTGAGATTGACTAAATCCAGAAAAATATGTCCCAAGCACTGCTTTATCATTTTTTGGTTTTCAGCAACTAATGCCTCCTTAAGCTTGGTGATTTCTTCTTCCAGTTTTCCTACCACTTTTAAAGGAGACGTGCTGTCACCTAAACGCCTACTTACCCAGCAGGCCTGGAGTAAGGCGGGGAGATGGCGGGGGAGCTTTTCTTTCAGGGTGCGTTGTGAAACGACGATTTTTTCTTTTTCCTTTATCTCTTTCCAGTTTTCTCTGATTTCGGTAATATTATTTACTTCCCGGCCTTCAAAAACATGGGGATGACGGCCGACCATCTTCTTTTTTACATTTTCCAACACATCCCCGATACTAAAATCACCTTCATCACGTGCAATTTCCGCACAAAAAAGAAGCAAAAAAATCAAGTCACCCATTTCTTCCTGGGTTTTCTCCGGAGATTTTTCATCTAATGCCTCCATAAGTTCTTGAAATTCTTGGTGGAGATAGTGTTTCAAGGTCTCAATTGTTTGTTTTCTATCCCAGGGGCACCCTCCTTCTCCCCTTAAAGTACGGATAAGAGATACTAAGTCTTTAAAAAGTTTATCAGTTTTTTCCATCAAACGACCTTTCTTAAGGAAATTCGAAAACCGAATTTGAGGAAACAAGTTTTTTAAAACTCTACCATGGTAACTTAAGTCCTTCAAGTTTTTAAAATAATGAATTTTGATAAATAACGAAATAAATTCAAGGTATTATATTTTAAAAATCCATGGTTAAATACTTGCATTTTGGGTTTGGGTATGGTAACTAATAACATGCCTGTTATCTTTAGTTTGGGCAAAAAAAAGATATTCTATGGAAATACACCGCACCGCGATTCACTGTCAGACCTCTGGCAATACTGATGTTATTGATATCACTCCCCAGGTAACCGAAGCCCTTCGGAAGTCGGGCATTAAGGAAGGAGTGGTATTTTTATTTGTGTCTGGATCAACCGCTGCTCTTACCACTATTGAATATGAACAAGGGGTGGTGAACGATTTAATTCGGACTATTGAAAAAATTGCTCCTCAAAATATTGCCTATCAACACAACCTCCGATGGGGGGACGGCAATGGATACTCCCATGTTCGGGCTAGTTTGTTGGGGCCCTCCCTTAATATCCCCGTGACTAATAAAAAACTGCTGGTCGGGGCGTGGCAGCAAATTGTCCTCCTCGATTTCGATAATCGTCCGAGGGAGAGAGAGGTGGTTGTTCAAATCATTGGCAACTAAGAACTCTTATCAGCAACATTTTCTTTCCTGCTCATTACTTTTTCCATTATGACGAAAAAATTATCAACCCAGGGCCAGGGAGCCGATAAAAATTTTCAAAGCCTTATCTTTGAGGACAATGATGTCCTGAAGATCCTTTTTGGCGAACGGGATAGTAATGTCCGGACGGTGGAAGAAAAAGTCGGGGTCCACATCCACGTACGGGGCAATCAGATTACCATCAGCGGTGATGAAGTAAAGGTAAGTTTGGCGGCAAAGGTGCTCACTGAAATCTATGAAGTAATTAAAAGCGGCTACTCTGTTTATCCCGTGGATATAGCTTTTTCGCTTCGTATTCTCAAACATAATCCGTCAGTTAACTTAAAAGATCTTTTTCTCGATAACATTCCTATTTCTACCAAAAGAAAATTTATTACCCCCAAAAGCGTCAACCAGAAAAGATACATTGATGCTATGCGAAAACACGATATTGTGATTGCCATTGGGCCGGCGGGAACCGGCAAAACTTATTTGGCGATGGCCATGGCGATCGCTGCCTTGATGAACAAGGAAGTGGAACGCATTATCCTTGCGCGGCCAGCAGTGGAAGCAGGGGAGAAGTTGGGTTTCTTGCCGGGCGACATCGTGGAAAAAGTAAATCCCTATCTTCGCCCCCTCTATGACGCGCTCCACGATATGATGGATTTTGAAAAGGTTTCCCGGTTAATTCAAAATGGTATTATCGAGGTAGCGCCATTAGCCTTTATGCGTGGTCGGACGCTCAATAATTCTTTTATCATTTTAGATGAAGCGCAGAATACTACTTCCGAACAAATGAAGATGTTTTTGACACGCATGGGCTTTGATTCCAAGGCAGTGATTACCGGAGATATAACTCAAATTGACCTCCCCCCGGAAAAAACCTCCGGGCTGGTCGAGATTCAGGAAATTCTTAAGCCCATCCCTGGAATAAAGTTTATCTACTTTTCCAGCATTGACGTTGTGCGGCACCCTTTGGTACAAGAAATTATCGACGCATATTCACAAAGGCCATGAAACTTTTTAAAAAAACCGACCCCGCTCCTTTTGCACGAGGCAGAGAAAAGCTAAAAAGAGACCTTTTCCACCAGCCTTTAAATTTGCCGAAGGTCAATCTTTATTCTACCCAAAAATGGGCGCTGATTATTTTTTTAAGTATGATTTTAGGTCTTATTATTTTCTCCCGGATGCCTTCCCGAACTTATCGATACACTTTAGGTCAAGTCGTCCCTCAAGCTATTAAGGCACCTCAGGACTTTTTAGTTGAAGACCAGCCATCCACTCTGGAAAAAAGAAAAAGCGCCGCAGAAAGTGTTCGGGCGGTTTACGATTTTGACCCAAACCTCCTGAGTGAAATTGAAGGGAAGACCGAAGATGTCTTCAGTTCACTTGTGGAACTCCGCCTCAACGCAGGAAGAAAAATTACCAAGGAAGAGTTCGAACAAGTGATGGGCATATCTATCTCCAGCTCAAGCTTTGCAGTTCTTGAAAAAAGAAAATTCGATTCAAAGATTGTTGATTATGTTTCCACAATCTTAAGTCCTATTCTTGAGCAAAAGATTGTGGGCAACCGAGAGCTCCTCCTGTCGGAGAAAGACCGAGGAATTGTAGTCAGGGACTTTTCCACTCGAGAAGAAACTAATCTCCAGGATTTCTCCCAGACCCTTGACCTTGACCAGGCGCGCTTAAAAGTGCAAAAAGAGTCCCGCCTATTGATCCCTCCCGCAGCGAGGTCGTTGGAAAAACCGGCTGTAGAAATAGTTCAAGGCTTGATTAAGCCAAATCTCACCTTTAACAAAATTGAAACCGAAGAAAGGAAGGAAGCTGCCCGGGAAGCGGTTAAACCCGTACTTTTTGAGATAATAAAGGGGGAAATGATTATTCGGGAAGGCGAAAAAGTAAACCCCGAACATCTCCTTAAACTAAACCAATTGAGTCAAATCAAGACCGACCAGAATCCCATCCTCTATAGTGGAGGCAACTTTCTCATCCTGTTCTTGATTCTTTCGGTAGTCTTTCGTTTCTTTGTTCCCGAAAAATCACCCAATCCGCATCAATGGGGTCATGACCTTTCTTTTATTAGTGCGATGTTAATACTTATCACCATCATGATCAGAATTGGCGCCTCTTTACCCCAACCGGAATCATTATTTCTATCCGAAAATTCATTATGGTTTGCAGTCCCGGTTGCCGCAGGGGCAATTGTTATCAGTGTTGTCACGGGGATTAAGCAGGCAGCTATATTTTCCGTTCTCATTTCGATTTTTTCCACCATGGTGCTTGGCAATAATAAAATCGATTACTTCTTTTATCCCTTGCTGGGAAGCCTCATTGGAGCCCGCGAAGCCGTATATTGCCGGCAACGTTCAACCTTATTAAAAGCCGGCTTTGAAGTGGGGGTGGCTAATTTCCTGGTTATCCTCTGCCTTAAAATTAAGCTCGGGGGTTTCTTTGATTGGCAGCCTTTGAGTGGTGATTTAATCTTAGGATTTTCAAGCGGAATTCTTTCAGGCATTGTCGCTACGGGAGTTGTACCGCTTATTGAAGTTATGTTCTCTTATACCACGGATATTAAGCTCCTTGAATTGGGTAATCTAAACCACCCGCTCTTAAAGGAACTTGTGCTGGTAGCTCCCGGGAGCTATCACCACTCTATCCTCACCGGATCCTTAGCGGAAGCAGCAGCGGAATCAATTGGAGCGAACCCTCTGTTGGCAAAAGTGGGAGCCTATTATCATGATATTGGAAAAATGAAAAAGCCCCTTTATTTTATTGAAAACCAGAGAGGAAGTGAAAATAAACACGACAGGCTTTCACCTAATATGAGCAGCCTTATTCTTATCTCCCACATTAAAGAAGGGGTGGAACAGGCAAACGACCATCGGCTCGGAAAAGTGATTACGGACATTATCCAGCAGCACCACGGAACGAGTCTGATCGCTTTTTTTTACCAAAAGGCAAAAGAAAAAGAAAACCCTGCTGAGGCGAGTGTGGATGAAAATGATTTTCGGTATCCGGGACCAAAACCTCAGACCAAAGAGGCAGGACTGGTCATGCTGGCTGATGCCGTGGAGGCATCTTCCCGCACGGTAAATGATCCAACCCCAGCGCGGATTCAGGGTATGGTTCAAAAAACGATCAATAACTTCTTTACTGATGGCCAGCTTGACGAATGTGAACTGACTCTTAAGGACATCCACCTGATCGCCAAGAGCTTTAATCGCATACTTACCGGAATTTTCCACCATCGGGTTGAATATCCGGACAAAATTTCCCCTGCACCTCTTTACTCTAAAAAACATGAAACTCTTGATCGAGAATCACCAAAGGAAACAAAAGATAGGCTTAAGAACGGTCAGGAAGATCGCGAAAGAGACCTTAAACGCCTTGGGATCTCCTGATGGGGAATTAAGTCTGAGTTTTGTTACTGACCAAGAAATCACCGTGCTCAATCAGAAGCACCTCTTCCGGCCTCGTCCTACGGATGTGCTTTCTTTCTCTATGAGAGAAGGGGATTTTACCGAAATCAATCCTTCCCTTTTAGGGGATGTGGTGATCTCGGTAGAGACGGCAAAAAGACAAGCAGTTGCTAAAGGACACTTTTTCGAAGAAGAACTTTGCCTGCTTCTCATCCATGGCATCCTTCATTTATTGGGATATGAGCATGAAACCCCTGGGCCCCGCGCAAGGGCAATGCGGAAAAAAGAAAACGAACTGTTTTCCCTCATGAAAGCAAAGGTGTTGTAGGGGCTTTGCCGGGGGAAAAATTCCCCGGGGAGGGCTACACCTTTTCACTATCTCCTCCGTAAGTCAGCTTTTTTTATCAGCCTAAATTTAGCGCTTCCCTTTAACGCGGACTTTGTGGTAAATTAATTAACTAATTGTCCCGATAACTAACGATTTTAATTGAACACTTAGAGTCGAGTTATGTTAAAAAAAAGATTATAAAAAAAACTGAGGAGATTAAACGTTATGGTGAATGCGATAAAAAAGATTATTGCTCCGTCGATTTTATCTGCCGACTTTTCCCGGCTGGGGGAAGAAATCGCTGCGCTTGAAAAAGGGGGGGCTGACTGGGTCCATGTTGATGTAATGGACGGTCACTTTGTGCCCAATATCACGATCGGTGTTCCGGTCGTGGCTTCCATTCGAAAAATAACCAAACTTCCCCTTGATGTGCACCTCATGATCCAACACCCAGATAAGTATATCGAAAAATTTGCAAAAGCCGGGGCTAACATTATTACGGTCCATGTGGAAACCTCTCCTCATCTTCATCGCAGTGTTCACTTTATTAAAGATCAGGGTTGTAAAGCTGGAGTATCTCTTAACCCGGCCACTTCTCTCGCTACGCTCGATCATATCCTTTCTGAAGTGGATCTGGTCCTTATCATGACTGTTAATCCTGGATTTGGCGGGCAAGAATTTATTCCCTCGGTGCTTCCTAAAATTAAGCACCTGAGGGAGAAAATAAGTGAAAAAGGGATAGGCGTTGATATTGAAATTGATGGAGGTGTTAATCTCAACACCATTAGCAAAGCAGCTCAAGCAGGTGGCAATATTTTTGTGGCAGGAAATGCTGTTTTCACCACTCCAGATTACGGGAAAACCATCAGTGAATTGAGAAGATTGGCAGAATGAGCCTAAAAGAAAATTTTTTGGCGACTGTTGGAAGAGGCTCGAGTGGTTGACAATCACAGCTATCGCAAGAAGGTACCCGAATTTTTGGGAGGAAAAAAGCACTATCCAAAATTTATCCAGAAGGTTTTCCATAGGGTTGGAAAAGCAATCGACCAATTTCAAATGATGGAAGATGGAGACCGAATCCTGGTCGGTGTTTCCGGCGTGGACAGCATTACCCTGCTTTGGCTCCTCCGGGAGCGCCTCACGTGGATTCCCGTAAAATACACATTAAAAGCTATTTATATTGATCCGGGGTTTGATGAAACAACGGGAAAAATAATCGGAGATTATTTAAGAAAAGAATGCTTTGATTATGAGATTATAAAGACTGATATCGGGATGAAGGCACATGAGCCTCATGCGCAGGAAAACCCTTGTTTTTTGTGTTCTCATGAAAGAAAAAAAAGGCTTTTTTTATTAGCACGTGAGGGTAACTTTCAAAAAATTGCTTTGGGACATCATTTAGATGATATCAATGCTACCCTTTTTATCAATATCCTCTACGGAAGCTCTATAAGCACTATGCTTCCGAGGCAGGATCTCTTTGGGGGAAGGCTCGCCATCATTCGTCCCCTCGCCCTAGTTGGGAAAGAAGAAATTCAAAAGTTGGCGGAATCCCTCAACATCCCCCCCCTCGTCAATCCCTGCCCTTCTTCGCAAGTTTCTCAGCGTAAACAAATAAATGAATTTTTAGACTATTTTTATAGAAAAGATCAAAGGATTCGTTACAATATTTTTCACGCCATGAGCAACATTCATCGAGATTATCTTCCCTGATAAAACTAAAAAGCGGTTGCCGTCTGTGGGCTTGCTTAAACAACATCTGGAATGAAATTTTAGTTGATTTTATAGGAATAGAATAATAATAGAATAAGAAATTTAAAAGCCGGGGGGGGATACCATTCCCCCCCGGCTTTTACTAATATTTTCAATTTTCACCTATTAAAAGTCAATTAAAGGAAAGGAAGGAGATAAAATGAAAATTCGTTTTATTTGCATTTTTTTAACGTTATTTTGCTATCTCAATTAATCCTCGATAATACTCTATCTCCCGCGCCGCCTCACTGAAAATAAAACCGGGTTACTCATTTTATTTTTCCAGGTCCTTTACTCCTTGAGCAATAATAGTGAACAACTCCTCAATATTTTCTTCCTCAATACTAGCAAAGGTAATCCTTAAGTCCCATTTATCCATAGCGATTGTCCCCACACCGTACCTCTCTAAAAGGTGTATCCGCAAAGGTTCTGCTTCCACATTTTTCAACTTTAAACACATAAAATAACCGGAATTGAAAGGATAGACCTCCCACAGCCGTTTAAATTCTTTCTTTTGAAGAACTTCTTGAACTTTCAAGCCCCTCTTTTTTAAGATCTCTAATTTTTCTGCCTTTTCCTCCCCGTACGCTGGAGAATCAAGGGCTTTACAAACAATGCTTTGGGCTAAGTGAGAGCAGTTTGAAATGCTGGATCGGATCGCTCCCATAGTCTTCTTCTCCAAAGCGTTGTAAACATCGGCAAACGATCCATCCCCCCCTACCCCAAAGGTAATGAATCCTATCCGGAAGCCCCAGACATACTGTTCTTTGGTAGGACCATCCAGTTTTACGGCTATAATATTAGGATGAAGGTTAACAAAATAACCAAAGAGAGATTCTTTCATGGTATTTTGGTGATAAAAAAGTCCGAAATAAGCGTCATCCATTATTGCCACCACCTTAATTCCTTTTTTGGCAGCTGCAAGAACAATCTCCACAATTTCCTCCCCTTCGGATTGGCTGATGCTATAGCCGGTCGGGTTATTTGGAAAATTAAAAAGAACGACCAGTTTATCCCGGGCAGAACCCAGCCCCGTGATCATCTTATTCAGGCTTTCAGCGTTAAACTTCCCTTGAGAAGTAAAAAGGGGATAGGTATGTATCTTTGCTTCTTTTCGCACTTCAAAAATAAGGCTATAGTTCTCCCAGAATTTGTCTGGCAAAATAATTGCATCTCCGGGATCAACAAAAAGGTCGGCTGCGAGCTCCAATCCATGAGTAAGACCGCTGGTTACTATAGGAACGCTAAAAATTTTTCCTTGCATGCTGGGATTGTCGGCAAGCAGTTTTTTTTGCCACTTTTCTCTCAACTGGGGCTTTCCTGCTCCTGGTGCATAAGGATAGCTCTCCTGAGGTGGAATTCCCTTAATAATTTTTTGGATACACGGAAGATACATTGGCCCTGCCCCTTCAGTGGCAATACCAATGGTGACATTGTATTTTTTTGCCTTTTTTTGAGCATCAGCAGTCTGGCTCAGGATACCTTTCGGGAAATATAAATTTTTACCTAATTTTGAAAGCACCTGATATATTTTAGGATTTTGTTTTTGAAGTATTTCGTTCAACTCCAGCGCTAAGGGGTTCATACAACCATGTTCCTTTCCCTGATTCTTTATTGTTTTTTAAAATTTTTTCCCGGTTATTTTTTCGTAAAGATTCATATAAACCTCAGTCACTCGGGAAATCATATCCCCTGGTAACGGAGGGATATCCGGCTCCGGCTTTCCTTTTTCCCGCGCCTCATAAAGCGCATCTTTATACCCAATTTTCCGGTAATATTGCCTCACCACCTCTTTGCTTAACTCTACGTATTCATTGTGAGCATACTTCTCGGCATCCCAAAAGCGATCTTCATCAGCCGTTCCAAAAACATCGATAAGCATGAGGTTGCGGTTCTCATCCATGCCGAATTCTTTTTTACCGTCCACATGGATGAGACCTCGTCGGGCCACTTCATCATTAATGCGTTCGTCCAGGCGCAGGATGATAGAACGGATTTGGTTAAGCGTGTTTTTATCAATGCCCGATATTTGAATTGCTTCATCAAAATCAATCTTGCGATCTACTCTCTCCAGCTTGGTAGTGGTCTCAAAAAAAGGCTGGGGAAGCTTATCACCGTACTTTACCTCTCTTATATCTTTCAGTCCTGCCACAGAAGAACCGACTGCACCTTTTTGGACGCGGTCAAAAAAAGAGCCCGCAACATAATACCGGGTAATAAATTCACAGGGAACGAGGTATCGAGTCGTCTGGGAATTAATTTTATTATAGTCTTTTATGATAGCTACCTGCTTCACCCTAATTCGACAGGGCGATATCTGTTTTACAAAATGCGTTTTAATCCCCATCTCCTCCGCCACCTCAAACCAATGTGCAGCAGTCCTGCAGAGTGTTTCCCCTTTATTCGGGATAATGGAAGGTATCGGTTTATCAAAGACCGAAATTTTATCCGTGAATTGAAACTCTATCTCATCCTTGCCGGGAACCTGGTAAAGTTCTTTGACTGAACCTGCATATATCAATTCCACAATTTTCCCTCCTTTGAAAAGCCGAGATGATTTTTTTTCTTATGGAAATAAAGAAAATTTTAAAGAGGCAGAAAATAATTGTCCAACTCCTGATGTTTTGTCAAGAATTTTTTAATTTTTCTTTTACTTTTGGTTAGTTATGTTTCTTTTGAATTACCACACGATATTAAAAAATATGCCGAAACAGGTAGCGGAATTTCCCCATTAAACCATATCGGGAAGTAAAAAAGAGGAGAGACGGATGAAACCAAAAAAATATTGACCGGATAGGCTTAGAGAACGAATTCCGAACTGTCCAATTGTCAAATGTTGCTATCGCTACACTATATAACATCACCGAAACAGCCATCCGGAAAAAGGCAAAAAAGGTGGATGGAACAAAGGGTTAGCTCTGTATGTTTAGCTCGGGAGGTCCAGCAAGGAGTTCGAGATAAGTTGGTTCGAGGCGCGAGCGGTTCGAGGCAAATACGAGCGCCCTGCGCGCGCGCGTGAGGGGTGGAAACTTGAGTGGTAACTGTCAACTTGTCACTTAGGGTAAGAAAACAAAAAAGCGGGGCTATAGAGGGACAAAATAGGTAGAGGGGATAAAAGCAAGGTTCCAGCTCTTGATAATCTGAAATCCAATGATTAAATTAGTGTATAAGGCCAAACGTGAACCGGCACGGTGACAAGAACCCATGGGATTGTGCTACCAAAACCCATTAAAGGCAGGGGCAAAATAAACAACCGTTTTTCATTGTAATTACTTTTGAGGCATATCTCTTTAACCCGAGAATGGAAACCCTTCATTGCTCCGAAAAGACCCCTGGCAGAAAGGCGGGGTTGTTGCGTTACAACTCAAGGGGTTATAAGTTTTTAAGTTTGTTTCAAACTGGTTAAGTTGGTTTGGAAATATCAGCTTTCGGGAATGGTTCACTTTAAGTCTGTTTTGGCTTGTTTTGGTCTGTCTACTATACAAAACTATACATATTAAAATTGAAAGTATTTTTCTGCTTGTTTTTATCTCTTTCCTCGTGGCAAGGAGGCAATCGGGTTATTTTCTCCATTTTTAAAAAATCTTGAATCAAGCCCATAACCCCGGTTCTCCAGAACCCACCATTAAATTTCCACCAAATATGACGGAAACAACCAAATATGACGGCTGAATCCACCATGCCTATTACCTGCCCTGTTGTCCTCCATAAAAAAAATAATAATAATCAAATGGTATATTTTATTTTCCAATATTTATTAATGGTACGAATGTTGCTCTATACAAAAGAAAATTTTTTTTTCGTTTGAGGAAAAAATAAACACTTTTTGGAATAGTCAAGATAAGATATTTTACGAAAGTTGGTAAGTGCAGGTCAAGATTTTTACAGAAAGCATGAAAAGAAAGGCTGTTAGAGGAAAGTGGAAAAGCCGAGAATCTTAATTGCAGAAAGGGAGAAGCGATAATGAAAAAGTTGCTATCTTTAACCGTGTTCGTGTTTTTTCTGAGTGTGATGCTGGTGCAATCCGCCTTTGCCTTTTCAACAACCATCGATCAGTATGCCACGAGCGTAATCGGTTGCAGTAGTGAATGGGGAGCCGGGTGGTACGCAACCTATGCCCTTGGCGCACCCAATGCGGGTTCTTATGGCGATATTCCCGGTTTTGCTTGGGCACCCGGTCCAGAGAATGGGACCCTGGAATATCTGACATTAGGTTTTGCTACGCCTGTATATGCTTCCAGTGCTACCATCTGGGAGAGCTGTGGAAACGGATTTGTTTACCAAGTCGATCTCATGGATACAAGTGGTAACTATCACACGGTATGGAGCGGTATCGATCCCAGTCAACCGGGCAGTCCTGTTGAATTCCAGGTGTCTTGGGCACAGATCCCATATCCGGTAGATGGGATCAAGATATATGTTAATACCGCTCATGACCCTACTACCTATGAGGAAATCGACGCTGTTCGACTGACCGGGGCATCAGTCCCCATCCCCCCAACCGCATACCTTATCGTTTCGGGCCTGATTCCTTTTATCAGGTTAAGGAAAAAAGCTCAGGTTTAGGAAGAACTCAGGGCAACACATGACAAAAAAACTAATTAAATCAAAAAAGGAGATTAGAATTATGAAAAAAGTGATGGTCATCATGGCATTGGTTATGGCCTCTGTTTTTGGCTTTATGCCCGCAAGCAGCCAGGCCACCCTATCAGCCCCAACCCTAACAATTTCAGGGAATATTTGGGTCGTAGACACTTATGGCTTTGGTTCTTATGACTTGTCACCTACCGGGTTGTTTTCAGGGCTTGGCCCGGCAGCTGCACAGTTCACGGTCGATGCAATTAATTTTACTACAAACGGCGGTTACTCGACTTACAATCAGTTTCTGTCAAATAGTTTGACCGGGGCTCCTGGTCTGAACGATCTTGTATGGTCTCCTGGGAGTACGTCGTTTGGAAATCTACCTGTCATTAGCGATTCGACTTATTCAACCTTTATCCAGTTAACGGGGACGGCTTATTTCCCTCAAAGCTTTACGATAACGAAGGATGATGGTTTCTGGCTGCAAGTGGGCAATCAGGTATTTAATTCTTTCATGAACCCTACAGGTGCCGATGTTTGTACCATCAACCTGGCGAGTGCTGGAATCTACACGTTTACACTGGATTACTCTGGTTGGAATGGTTTTCCTGAAGTGCTCCAGTCCTCAGCCTTTAGGTCAGCAGTCCCCATCCCTCCAACCGCATACCTTCTCGTTTCGGGCCTGATTCCTTTTATCAGGTTAAGGAAAAAGGGCTTAAATTTAGGAAGAACTCAGGGCAATACATGACAAAAAAACAAATTTAATCCAAAAATGAGGAGAGAATTATGAAAAAAGGCATGATCATTCTGGGATTTGTTGTAGCCTTTGTTTTTGCCTTTATGGCCGGAAGTAACCCGGCCTTGGCAACCCCTGTTAGCGCAACCCCCATCCCTGCAGCCGGATGGCTTGTCGGTTCGGGGCTGGTAGGGCTTTATGGCCTACGCAAAATGTTAAAGAAATAACTATAAATATAGCGACTTGCATCTTAGAAGGCAGAGCCGATTGGCTCTGCCTTTTTTGTTGTGTGCCAGGAGTTCTTTTTAAAAAGCAAGATTTTTTTACCGCTTTTTTCCTTTTTATCTTTCTCCTTAGTTTTGCCCAGGCAGAAGAAACCCGCCAGTGGATAAGGGGGTGGTTGATGGGGAAACCATTGGCCTTGATGAAAACGAGAGAGTGAGGTTAATAGGTGTTGAGACTCCTGAAACGCAGTAAAAGGTGGGTCGATAAGTAGATGTTGCCTGGTTTCCTGGTTCACACACATCCATTTATTCGAAAATTGTCCGACTATTCCTATATTGTATTAACTTTTTTAGTTATTTTCCCCCGGTATTCCGAGCATCGGATTTGTGAGGTAACTCCCCCCTGCCAGAGGAAGCAGACGGGGGGACAACGCTGACACCATGTTTTCCCTCTGTAGCACACAGGAAAAAATGTAAAAACTGGGTTTAGGAGTTCAATTAACCAGAAAGGTTAATCCGGTTAAAAAAAATACTTTTTAAAAAGTTCGACCAATAAAAAAAACCGACCCGAGATGAGTCCCTGAATAGCGATTACACTATAGGGAAAAATCCAAGGGTTGTTCTGAATGATTCCTGAAAAATGTTCTCTCAAGATTCCCCCTTCCCTATTCAAACCATACGAACCGATAATGGCCATGAATTTCAAGCTAAGTTCCACTGGCATGTGGAAGACCTGGGAATCCGACACGTTTATATCAAACCTCGCCCCAGGTTGAATGGGAAAGTTGAACGGTCGCATGGCACCGATGATAGAAAATTTTATCAACTCTTAACCTATGCCGATGACGTGGATCTAAATGAAAAGTTGACCGAATGAGAAAATTATTATAATTTTAATCGACCCCATGGGGAATTTTCTGGGAAAACCCCTTGTGAGGCCTTAAGTGCTTGGCTCAAAAATTCTAACAATTCGTCTGCCGAGGTCTAATTCATCACAAGTAATCAAACTTCATTACGGGTAGGGTTTTTCTATTTGCCAATATCCGCATGGTTGTTGATCATCTTCTCCTTGCTTGTTTTTTTAAAAAGCTACTGGATATTTTTTTATTCCACAGGTCCGGTTATTTTTTTTGATGAACTTTTCTACAAAGGGCAGGCGCAACAGATTTTTCACGGACGACTCTATGATGCCACGTTATATAACACGTTCGCTCCTCCTCTGTATCCGGTGTCATTAAGCCTTGCTTTCCTGTCAAAAGAACACTGGTATGAATGGATGTTGTTTATCAACACACTTCTGTCATCATCGATTATTTTTCCTGCATATTTGATAAGCAAGAGGTTGCTTCCTGCAAAGGTGTTTTTTTTACCGGTGATCATGGTTGCACTATTGCCATTCCATGCCCTTTATCCCTCTTTGCTGATGAGTGAAAATTTGTTTTTATTACTCTTTCTTTTTGCAATATATTTTTCGTTGATCCGGGAAAAACGGGACTGGTTCTCCGGAATGCTTGTGGGGGTGTTTTGCGCCCTTGCCTATATGACAAAATATCTTTTTTTGCCTTCCATCCCCCTTTTAATCGGGCTTTGGTGGCTCATTCCCCTGATCAAGAAAGACCTCAAGGGGAAAAGTATCTGGCAAAAGCTCCGACTGCCTGACCTGGCAGCTGTCACGGCCGGTTTCTTCGCAATTTATACACCATGGCTATTTTATGCGCATTACTCCGGGATATCTGTAGGTGAGGCAATGGGACTTTCCTGTGTGAGTTCCTACGCGGAGAACATTAGCAGCGCAGAATTTCATTTCTCAGGTGCTGCGACAGAGGGGCCCAATTTTGATAGTCTTGTGTTATGGGTTACAGCCTACAGTTCTTATTTTGTTCTTGTTCTTGCGCCCTTCCTCAGCATTTTATACATGTATTTCAGGCTTTTGTTTTCAAAAAAGGAGGGCATCTCATTCAGAGAAAAATTATTTTTTGTCTCTCTCATTACGTTTTCAATCGGCTACTTCTTGCTTGCAGTACAGCATTCATGGGGGGCAGACTACAATTATCCCGTACCACAGTATGTTATCGGCAGATACCTAATGCATCTCACACCCCTCTACTGTATTGCAACGGTTGTGGCTCTATTCAAGTTAAGCAATCATATCAGCTCCCTTAAGTGTTACTCCATTTTCATTATTTCGCTGGTTGCACTTATTCTGGTTTGCGCTGCACAGAGGATTCTTTTCGGACAAGCCATCTGGAAACTACCCGAGTTGTTTGCATGCCTTAACTGTAATTCCCCGGATAGTTTGATTTATATGAAAAAAGTTGCTTTATGGGCAGTCCTCACGGTCATATTCCTTATCGGTATCAGTCTCTTCGCCGGCAGGAGGAATAAGGACTTTAGCCGGCGCTTTATGGTTCAGATTATTGCGGGACTCCTGATTTTTTTTCAATTCAGCGTCTTCTGCAATATTTGCCTAAGCACCATGACGCATGGAGTTTGGATGCTTCATCCAAGGCGGTTGGCACCGATTTTAAAACATGACATTGACAACGGTGTGGCATCAATCGCTTTATTGTATGACATTCCTGATTTGGAAAGTGACAGCCTTTCGAATAGCTTAGTTTTTTGGGGTGTTCCGCAAAATAGATTTTCGGTGCTGGCAATAGGTGAACAAACGAAAAATATCCATGATAACGCTAAACGGTACCTTCTCAGCGGTGCACATTATGATAATATGCAAGCGTTGTATAGCTATGATGTGGATGACAAGAAATATTACCTGTATGATACCAATTGAAAAAATATCCTTTAAAATGTCTTTAAACGGCGGGTTGGAGATGGCATCATCTGATAAACGATGTTTTTAGTTATTTTATGACCAACCTCCAGCGAAAGCCAAATGTTCATTTCTGCAAGAAATCTACACCTCTTGGCGAGACCAGTCAATTGAGGTTTAATCCAACAAAAAAGGGCCTCGAATTAAGACCCGTTCCATGGCTATAGCGAGAAATGAAATCAGCTAAATGCCATTAAATTGGTTGCAACCTTAATGATTTAATGACAATATTTCCTCGGAAAGGCAGGAAAAACGAGATCCAAATTACAATGAACTAAAAAAATCATCTCAACCGGATTTAGTTATGCCCATTAGCTTTAAACACCTTGCTTTTATTTTTCTTATACTGTTTGCTCTCGCTTTATTTTTTTATTCGCCCCGTTATTTAATCGTAAGAACACCCCCGGTCAAATCCAATGCTGTTATTCTTTTATTAGGCGGAGTTAATAAGGAAAGGGCTGAAGAGGCTTACCGGCTGATCAGTGAGGGCTACGCAGGGGCTTTGTTCGTTCCTGCGCAAAAGAAAACTTTTAATATTTCCGATAACGCGAGCTTATCTCATTTTATAAAAGGCCTTTCAAACCAAAATTGGTTAACTCAAAAAAGGGGATACAAACAAAATTATCGATTTCATGAAAATACACACCTTGAAATTGTAGCCGCCAAATCCATGATGGATAATTTAAATTTTACCTCAGCTATTTTTGTGAGCTCGCCCTATCATTTGAGGAGAGTCACAATAATCGCCGATAGGGTTTTTACCGGAAAGGCATACAAATTATCCTTTGTTCCATCTCACCCCTTAGAGAAAAATAAAACCTTATGGGGGATTAACAAAAATGATCTTACGATGGTGGTTAGCGAGTACATAAAAATAGCCTGGTTTTTAATTTATGAACCATTTTGCAAATAGTTTTTTTCTTCTTGGGTATATAAAAGTTTTTTTATGAGGTTTGTTTAACATTTTACGCCATACGGTTCATGCTTCACGGAGTCAACAATGAACAAACGCATCTTAGTCACCGGCGTTGCCGGCTTTATCGGTTCCAATCTGCTGGAGCATCTTCTTTTGCATAATCAGACGGTTGTCGGGCTGGACAATTTTTCAACCGGACACCAGCGAAATCTTGACGATGTCAAATCGCTGGTAAGTGAAAAGCAGTGGTCGCGATTCAGGTTTCTCAAGGGAGATATTCGCGATCTCGATACCTGCCGGACCGCCTGCGGGAATGTTGATATAGTTTTGCATCAGGCGGCGCTGGGCAGTGTTCCTCGGTCTATTGAAGACCCTATCCGTACCAATCAGTCGAACATTGATGGTTTTTTGAATATGCTGATTGCTGTGCGGGATGCAAATATTAACCGCTTTGTCTATGCCGCATCTTCTTCCACCTACGGAGACCATCCGGGCCTGCCCAAGAAAGAGGATATTATCGGAAATTCCTTGTCTCCCTATGCGGTGACCAAATATGTTAATGAGCTTTATGCCGATGTTTTTGCCCGGCAGTATAAAATGGAATGCATCGGCCTCAGGTATTTCAACGTTTTTGGCCAAAGACAGGATCCGCAGGGAGCTTATGCGGCGGTCATTCCCCGCTGGATTAATGAGCTTATGAGCGGAGAGACTCCAACCATCAATGGAGACGGCAAGACGAGTAGGGACTTTTGCTTTATCGAAAATGTGATACAGGCGAATATCCTTGCGGGAACGACCAAAAAAAAGGAAGCAGTCAACCGAGTTTACAATGTCGCGGTCGGCGAGAGAACCACCCTGAAAGAATTATTTTATATGATAAGGGATATTCTCGGAGAATATGACGACAAGGTTAAATCCATAGAACCCCTCTACGTCCCTTTCCGTTCCGGTGATGTGCTGCATTCCCAGGCGGATATCTCCAGAGCAAAAGAATTATTGGGATTTAATCCTTCTCATGATGTCAAAAACGGCATGAAGGAAACGGTTGGCTGGTTTGTTAAACAAAGATCAATCATGGATGCCGGGTTAAGGGTAGAGAATTGAAATTTGATTGTCGTGGCATGGTCTCTGAATCGCCATACAAATCTAATCTGCGAAAGCAACAAAGGGCGCTGGCTGTGGTAAATGTAAAGATTCGAAATAACGGTTGAGGTGGTTATGAAAATCACGACCTCGGTTGACAACCTATGGTATCATAGGAACCTATTTTATAGGAGGGCGTGTTATGACAAAAGTTCAAAGGGATATTACAAGAAAGATCCGAGTCCTTCAGCATGCCCAAGCAATTAAAAACATTTCCAAGACCTGCCGTTTTTTTTGGATATCCAGGCAATGTTTCTCTGATTGGCAAAAGACTTATCACCAATATGGGAAAGGTGACTTAAAATCCCTCGGTGCTTGTCG
>Ga0182021_10001238_pt1 | contig 29107 bp, 23 predicted proteins | sample 612E3MmetaG_FD_120493 | JGI IMG/M metagenome (GOLD analysis project Ga0182021, IMG submission 120493) | Permafrost microbial communities from Stordalen Mire, Sweden - 612E3M metaG (Illumina Assembly) | ecosystem: Environmental > Terrestrial > Soil > Wetlands > Permafrost | place: Sweden...
GTAACCACTCCTGGATGCCCCGAGTACCTTGCACATGAGCACGATCGAATGCTCATGCGCGTACTCGGCGATGAACTCGTACTTCCTCAGGGCCGTCGTGAGAATACGGCCATAGCCTTTTTTAAAATTTCCCGCTCCTCCTTCACGCGGGCAAGCTCTCGGCGGAGCTCCTCAAGTTCCTTTTTCTCCGCACTCAAGTTTCCGTTCCCGGGAAATGCCACCTGGGGCGACTTCCCTTTTCCAAGCTGCTTTCGCCACCGTTCGAGCTGGCTGCGGCCGACACCCAGATCCCGTGCCACCTCGCTCAAGGGTTTGCTGCTCTCGGTCAACAGTCGCACGGCATCGGCTTTGAACTGCTCGTCAAAATGCCGGCGTGATTTCTTGTTCTCTTGCTCCATGGTTCTTTCCTCCTGTGCCTTTCCAACACCGTGGAGCTTAACTTCGTGTCCTTCTTAACAGTGGAAGATCAATTTGATTGAAGAAGGTTTAAGACTGCCAATGAAGATCTGAGTGATATCCTCTTGGGAAATAATGACTGACAAATGTGACGCCTGAGGAAATGGAATCGGTAGACAGGGAAGGAGCAATGAGCGAAGCCGTATAGCAGCCCGGGAAAAGAAATAAATTAGCCGTTTGACATTCGCCAATCTGACGAGTACCTTTCGACTACTGCGATTGTGCTGACGGCAAGGCTTTTCGGCAAAGCCCGTTCTTCCGATGAGGATGGGTTTTTTTATGGCGGGCTGGACCTTGTGCTTTCGAATGTCCGCCGAGGCATACTGAAATGAATCGCATACTGATGATTCGGCTGTCTACTATGCTGACACTGACCAAATCGAAAACCTATGATGAGCGGCGGCCATCAAGGAGCTGCACCGGACGGCAATTCCGCTGCGCACCATTGCCGCCGATAAGCTTATAGGTTAGGCTACTATCAAGAACATGAGGTGATAACTGTGAACGAGAACAACTATGCAACCACATGGAAACAAGCTGCCCCAATGTCTTTGGGCTTAATTAGTGAAGCAAAGAGCTTTTTCAGAATTGCCACACTTTCCACATTGTCTCTGGTTAATAGGTCAATCGGCGATACCTTCCTGAGGTGTTTGTACTGTCACAATGTGTTTGATGATCAAATACCGTCATTTGAACGTTTACTCTTGAAGTTGAAGCGCATTGGCGCATTTGTTGATACCGACACTTGCATCCAAATGTTGAAAGGGGAAAGAACCATAGACAATAGATATTACCACCTATCCTTTGATGACGGTTTTCGCAACAATTTCTTAAACGCGTTTCCGATCTTAAGAAAACACAACATTCCCAGCATTTTCTTTGTCGCTTCTTCTTTGATAGATGCAAATTGGGAAAAAGCACAAAAGCATTGCTCAGAAACTACGCGGTATAGGGATGTTATCGAGATGTTGAAGTGGGAAGACTTGGCAGAAATGACTTCATCCGGGTTTGAAATCGGTTCTCATACTAGAACTCATGCTCGCCTCTCACGTATATCACACGATCCTACATTGCTTGAAGATGAAATACTGGGCTCAAGAAAAGAGATAGAGATGCATTTGGGCGTAGCTTGTAAATACATATCTTGGCCGTATGGACGAATAACCGATGCAGATAAAGCATCGTTAGAATTCATGACAAATGCCGGTTACCATGCCTGTTTTGGTGCTTTTAGAGGCTCAGTTATTCCAAGAGCGACTGACATATTCAGCATTCCCCGGCATCACATTGAGGTTCACTGGCCTATTTCGCACGTCAAATACTTCGCAAGAGGGAATATGGAGGTATCGTGATGCGAATTATCATTCTAACATCAACCAGACGCGGAATTGCATCACGCGTCTTGCCTGAGCTATGTGCAAATCCGAATTTGACAGTTGTTAGGGTTGTCTTAGCACACGGAGTTTCACCAAATAGAAAGAGAATGCTAAAACGCAAGATTCAGAAAACCATTCACATAGGATTATTGGGGGCTTTAAACGGAATCAGACTAAGAGACTGGTATACCGACAAAGAGGCTGAAGATATTTGCATGTTATGCGATTCAATGAGTATTCCAATTTCAGAGACAGAAGTTATTAATTGCGAAGCAACAAGAGAACTATTCAAAGAAGCCTCTGCAGATCTAGGACTTTCTCTTGGCAATGGATATATTGCGAAAAGTGTATTTTCAATACCTAAATATGGCATGCTGAACATGCATGGGGAAATCCTTCCCCGCTACCAAGGAGCACAGAGCATCATTTGGCCAATTTTCGATGGACTCAAGGAGACGGGATTTACCATACATCAGGTTGATAGCCATATAGATACAGGACAAATACTCTTTCAGGAGAAATACCCAATCGCTTTTTTCCCTACATTGCGAGAGACGGTTGAGAAGAACGTTATGACAGCAAGAGGAAGAGTACCAGCAGCTTTTTCGTATGTGTGTGAACATTATGAACATCTCAAGGATAAAGCCGAAACTCAAAGAACGGGAAAGTCCTATACAACTCCAACATTTTGGCAATTCCTACGTATAGTGAAGAATCATAATATGATGTACCACGAAAGCCTAACAAAGCGCTGCACCTGACCACCATTCCGTTGCGCTCCATCGCGTCAAGTGAGCTTTATGGTTCCAGAAGACTGCTGTCCTTCTCTATCCATCGCTGGTGTGTGTCCTCAGGTGAATGTCGGGAATCCCTTGACAAACGAGTTCTCGAGTCGGCTGTCCGAGAGTATATCCCGCCGTTTTTCGTCAAGTTTTCCCCTCCCCGAACGGGAAGACAAATGTCACTATCGGACTACGAGCAACTTGCGCGTCTGCACGAACTCGCTCGTTTGCAGACGGTAGAAGTAGACGCCGGAGGCCAACGATCTCCCGTCAAATTTCACTTTGTGGTAGCCTGCGTCAATGTCACCGTTTACTAACTGGGCGACTTGCTGGCCGAGGGTATTGAAAACGGTCACTGTGACGTGGGCGCGGTGTGGCAACCCGTATTGAATGGTTGTGACCGGGTTAAAGGGGTTAGGGTAGTTTTGCGCGAGACTTGGCACGGAAGGTAGCGGAGATCGTGGTTCGTTTCCGGCTTGGGGATCGCTGACCACGATTTCAAATCTCTGAAAGTCTGCATTGTTATTCTGATCGAACGCGTGGACTTGTGCGGAAAACCGCCCCACCTGCCAAATCGGTTGGCTTCGAATCACTCCGCTCCAATCCACAGAAAGCCATATGGGGGCGTTGCTGAGATCAAACTGAATGGAACCGGATCCAAACCTCGCCACATCCAGCTTGTAGTAGAAGCACTCACCAACGTTCACCGTGGTCCTAGGTGGATCGGACACGATTTTCAACGGACAGTTGTATACTTTCCAGCTGATGGTAGCGGTATCATGCAAATTGTACGCATGCGCGACAATGATCGTCGTGTCACCAGAATTCGTTCGGTTTGCACCGGCTTCCATGGTGTCATTCGGCACGGCTTGATACGTGAAGCTAGGATCCCCAGAAACCGACCTGCCATTGACTTTCCACAAGAATCCAATTGCTTCATTCATTGGGTCTTCCGCTTGAATCCCAAATCGAATTGAAGTACCCAGCGGAATTGCGATCGTCCTCCGATTCAACTGCACCAATTCGTGGTGGATTGAATCAGAAAAAACCCGAAAGGGATACCAAGAATCAATGACTGGCGGGAACTGCTTCGACAAGAACCTCGTCAGCACGTTCGAAGTGATTCTCCCAGCGGCACTATCCGATGCCAGAGCTCTTGCCCAGTTTATGGTCGCGGCATTGAACACGGCACCATGTTGAGACGTAAAGTAGATTCCCATTGTCCCATGACCACGAGAAGAAGCAGGCCCTGCTGGAGATAAAGCCAAAATCCTGTAATTGTTTGGCGTTCCACCAATCCCGGTAACTACCGGAATACCATTGACCCAACTCATATCTGCACCATCGACCTCGGGGCCGACAATACCAGCGTCCCAGCCAAACCTATCACCCTCTCCGAGACCAGTGCCTTCATAGACCCAGTGATGGGAGTTGAACGCTGCATAGTCTCCGTATCCATCTTGCCTCAATCTCTCACCGTGGTTATTCACAAAACCTCCGTACAACATGCTCACGCCAGTCATAATAGTCTCCGGGTAGTTCACTGGAGGCGCGCACCAATAGTACGTTACGAGAGAATCGGCGATGCCATTCAACGGATCCAGGTTCGCATCCTTATAGCACACTATTGTCCTCTCAAAATCCTCATAGCGAACCTGCCACCAACAAGTGTTCCCGGAAAGAACCATGACTCTCCCCCCGTCATTCACAAACCTCTCAATCCCCAGTCTTTCTCGTCTCGAGAGGTATTCGTCATGCCCGACCAGGACAAGGACCCCGTAGTTAGACAATACGCCTGGGTTTCGAAATAGGTCCACATTTGAAGTGACCTCGTATGCGAGATTCTCGTGTTCCAGCCAATTGAAAAGATGGACTCGAATTGTGGGAATTGGCCGGCCCCTTGTTGGATAGCATATGGTCTATTGAAAGATACTCTGTATGCACGCGGTTCGGTATAGAGGCTGCGGCCCCCGTAGTCGTTGAAAGCCTGCCACGTATTCATGCTGAGGCACACCACCAATCGAGAATGAGACCCTGGGAACTTCGAACGGACGAGGAAAACAATCGATGTGTTCCCTGAGGAGGTTGGGAATTCTGCAGTATATACACCAGGCTTCCAATCGTCTTTGACTTTCAGGGCAAGCAAAATTGGCCAGTTGCATCCGTGCTCCGATGCGCTGTCCGGTACCTGCCTAATTCCTCCCAAGATCCCAAGGTATGTCGCCACGGGATTTCTGACCTCGCCATACCTGTATATGGCCACACCGAATGGACTTATTGATGTCGAAATGAAGAGATTTATGGTGTCGCCTTGGCTGACGGACGCATCGCCCGCATAGCCACCTTCTTGCGCGAATCCTGTAACAGGACGTACAATTGCACCCACCATCGCGCATGCAAAGGCGAGAATGATCATCCCTCTGTCTTCTTTCAAGATAGAAAACCCTGCCCTTTCCTCAAATACCGCATTGTTGTGACCGACCTCGAACTCCACCGGCCGGTCTGGTTCGGCGGCAAGGATCGCTCCGTAGGGCATGTATCTCTCCGCGCCGCCGGGAACTCTTTCGCCTCATCATCATCCTTCTCTTCACAACGCGCTTGCGTCGCGGGGAACTCCTCTACCCCGCAACTAGGAAATCAAATGGCCCCACGGTTTTCTATAGTGGGGAATATACATGGTCTCCGACTTTCAATACACTGTTCAATCGCCGCGGTCACTCTCTGCAAATCCTGTTGGGTCATTCCTGAGCCAGACGGGAGGCAGAGCCCTCTTTCAAACAAAAACTCGGCGACTTTCCCACCCCTGGTGCGGCAGTCCCGGAAGATTGGCTGCATATGCATAGGCTTCCATACTGGCCGGGCTTCAATGTCGAGTCGATCCAGATGCAGACGGAGCCCCTCTCTGTCGAAACCCAGAAGGTCAGGGTCCACCAGAATGCATGTCAACCACCGATTTGATCTCCCATATGGGGCTTCTGGCATGAACTCTATGCCAGGAACATTAGCCAAGGCTTGCTGATAGTATGCATTGATTTCGCGACGTCGACTCACCTTTTCATCGAGTCGTTCTAATTGTGCACGGCCGACAGCAGCAAGCAGGTTACTCAAGCGGTAATTATAGCCGATATGCGAGTGCTGGTAATGTGGCGCTTTATCACGAGCCTGAGTGGCGAGAAAGCGCGCCCGATCAACGTAAGCCTTGGTATTCGAGACTAGCATCCCCCCTCCGCTCGTGGTGATGATCTTATTCCCGTTGAATGAGAGAATACCCATCACCCCAAACGTGCCAGCGTGATGTCCGTTGCACGTGGCACCAAGAGCTTCGGCTGCGTCCTCAATTACTGGAACCTCATAGCGTCGACAGATCTCGCTAATCTCACCATAGTCAGCGCTCTGTCCATAAAGGTCCACAACAATAGCCGCTTTAGGAGATCTTCCAGTTCGTGCACATTCAGCGAGTTCCTCTTTCAGCAACGCAGGATCCATATTCCAGGTTTCACGATCGCTGTCGATGAATACCGGGGTCGCACCGCAGTAGGTAATTGCATTAGCAGTAGCAGCAAATGTAAGACTCGAGCAAAATACATCGTCGGCTCTACCAACCCCCAGGTTCAAGAGGGCAAGATGTAGAGCGGCCGTTCCGCTCGATAGGGCTACTGCATACCTGGCGCCTATGCGGTCACACATCTCCTTCTCAAAGGCATCAACATGAGGTCCCAACGTTGTAATCCAGTTTGACTCAAAAGCCTCAACAAGAAGTTCTTTCTCTCGACCATCAAGATGGGGAGACGATAGAAATATTCGTTTCATGTGTTAACACCTTTGCGAGTTCAGCAAGAGGGACTCAACATCTTCCAGAGATGTCACATCAATATCAGCAGCATGCCCTGGATCTGGCGGTTCGACGTTCGAATAAATCCCATGAGGATGGACTACGCGAACCGTTTTCATCCCTAGCTTTCGTGCAGAGACGAAGTCCTTTAAAGGGTTGTCGCCGATATAGACAGTTTTCCGTGGGTCAGCATTGAGACGCTTCAATACTTCACGATACGGGATTTCTGAAGGTTTCCACGACTCTCTTCCTAACTCATCCGAAAGTAGAATCACATCAAAGAGGCGCTGAATGCCAAGGGACTCAATTTTCCGTCGCTGGGTCTCCAGATGCCCGTCACTAAGTAGGCCAAGCCGAAATCGAGCACGACACCTCAGGAGCATCGATTCTGCCGATGGAAAACAGTGAATGCTAGGCGTATGATCCCTATAAGCGCGTAACATACCCGAAAAATGAGCGGTAGATTCAAGTCTATTCAGCGAAAGCCAATAGTCAAAAGTATCATGCTTGTGACCAGAATCATAGAGCCGCTTCAATTCTTCGGCAGTTTCGTCCAAAGGTACCCCAACCTTTTCTTGGAGCCAAGCCCCAACAGCTTTGAAGCCGCTATAGACATACTCTTCCTCAGGGTACAATGTATCATCGAGGTCAAATACCACGACTTCTAATGTCGGCAACATCGCTCTCCTCAAGGAAGTACGAATCATCATAGCGAGTCATGTATAATCCGGTTTTGTAGTCTCCAATGCGAGGAAGGTCCACCTCAATCCCAGCCGCTCTCGCCAGCAAGAACATTGGCGAGTCGGCGCCAGCAGCAATTCCGAGCGGGACGCCTCCTCCAAGCCGTGCATTGATCTCAGTGAAGACCGGAAGATCATTGTTCATGATGCATTGCACTGTGATGGGTCCGTGTGCAGGTAGGGAGCGCGCGATCTGTATACAGGCCTCGATAATTCTCTTGTCGCACACCGTGACACCTTTCGAAACCTCCCCCCATCGGACTTCGATGCGCTTCCGTGATACAATCGACAAAATCTCCCCCTCACAGGTACAGGCCACGTCGGTTGTGATCTCTGGCCCAGAAACGAATTCCTGCAAGATCGGATTAGGAACGTACTCGAGAAAGAACTCAAGTTCCTTTCGATTGTGGACTTTGAATGCGTTCTTGGCTGCACTTCCCCCACGCGGTTTGATGAAAGCCGGAAAACCCGGTTTCAGTGGGTCAATTTCGGAAGGCAACCATGTTCTCGGAGTTTCCAGTCTTAACTTCCGGAAGAATTTTGCCGTTTCCCACTTGTCATTGACAATCTTGACAGACTGAATCGGTACCACACACAGCTTTGCACCACCCGACTCCAGAATGCTCATATTCGCCGCCAAAACAGGAATGTCAGGGTCGATCAAAGGGAACACTAAGTTGACTCTCTCCCTTTGAATTATTCTCATCAGTGTTGAGATGTAAACTGGAGAAAGAACTCCGGGTACGACGTACATCTTGTCTACTAAGTTCAGCGCCGGTGCGAGGGGGTCTAGGTCAACTCCAATTACCGCTCCCTCAAGATGGAGACGCTCGTAGGCTCTTTGAAATGCCCGCACCAACTCCACCCGTCTTCCAACACTCGTCAGAAGAATATTAATGTTTCTCCCTTGGCCCTGATCCACGGAATTCCTCCATAGTCGCGTGACCCGGCTGATGAATCCCAGTACGCATGACAACTCGGAGAATAGTCAGCAGTAAGATTCTCGCATCGAGTAGAAATGATTCATTCTCCACGTACCACACATCGAGCTCAAGTCTCTCATCCCAAGCGAGTTTATTCCTACCCATTACTTGGGCCCAACCAGTAATGCCAGGCTTCACTTCATGCCTCTGCGTTTGTCGAATTGTATATCGGGGAAGATACTGCATTAGCAGAGGACGCGGTCCGACAAGACTCATTTCCCCTTTCAAAACGTTTATGATCTCCGGCAGTTCGTCCACACTTGAACTTCGGAGCAGCTCTCCATAGCGAGTAAGACGCTCCTCGTCAGGCAGGGGATCACCATTCTTGTCAAAGAGATTTCGCATAGTGCGGAATTTATAAAGCGCAAAAGGCCGACCTCTCCAACCAGCCCTTGTCTGCTTGAACAAGACTGGGCTTCCAAGCATTATGCGGGAAACTACCGCAATCGACAGAATGAGAGGTGCGGCCGCAACCCCTACGACAGTACTGGCTACGATGTCTATGAGCCGCTTATAGAATCTGCTGTACACATCTTGTTCCTTTTCGACAACAATTGATGCATCAATTCAAGGAACTGATCTGCTTGGGTATTCCTGTTAAAGTTGGCAACCACGAAGGCTCTGCCATTTGACCCCATCTCACTGGCCATCCTGCGATTGCAATGAAGTACAACGATCGCTTGAGCAAGCGCATTGTCATCTCCAGGAGGGACGAAGATTCCTGCTCTTGCGTTATCTACTACTTTTCGAATCTCCCCATCGATTCCCAAAACAATCGGCCTGCCAGCAGCCAAGTAGTCAAAGACCTTGTTAGGATAAGGCATGCGGAACATTGGAATATTTCGCAGTGTCGCAATGCATACATTTGAAGCTGCAAGAGCATTAGGCATCTCCTGTTTGGGCACTGCCCCAACAAACAAAACGTTGGAAATCCTCATAGTCTTCGCTTTTGCCTCCAAGTTTGTTCGCTCCTTTCCATCGCCAACCAAGACAATCTTGATTTCGGGTTTGCTCCTAAGATGCTGAGCGGCACGAAGAATTGTTTCAATATCATTCGCCATGCCAAGAGCACCCGCATACATCGCGACGAAAAGATCTCCCAATCCCCATCGATCACGAAATTTCCTGCCTATGGATTCAGCATCAAATTGAGTTGGATCTACACCGTTTGGAATGAGAGTCACTTTGCTCCCTGGGATGCCCTTTCCTAGCATGTAGGTTCTATATGCAGGCGAATTGACAAGGATATGTGTTGCCTGGCGATAGATGAAATTCTCGAGCTTGCGAGAAAGGAAGACAAGAACGGGGTTCTTCAGAATGCCGATGTCTAAGGCAAAGGACGGCCAGAGATCCCTAATTTCCAGAAGAAATGGGCGTCCCCGAAGTTTTGCCACAAACCACGCCGATAGTGCCTGGAAAATTGGGGGCGAAGTACCCATTACGATGTCAACGTCCTTTACAAAAAGTGCAGCTGGAACCGAAGAAAACATGAAGCTGAAGAAAGAAATCACACGCCAGACAAAACTCTTGTGAAGTGAAGGATATGTGTAAGTGCGAATTACCTCTACGCCTTCTATGATCTCGCGCCTTGAACCACCTGCCTGCCCGCCAGAGTGGTAACTTAACGAACTCGCAATAATTGTGGCCTTATTGCCTCGTGCCACAACCCGACGTGCAAATTCAAAGTGTCTCGTTCCGCCAGCTTCTCTTGGAGAAGCAAAGGCCTGATGAATTAGGACAACGTGCATAGCCGTTGTATGAGGTTCTCCCATATCAGTGGACAGGAGGGAATCGAACTTCTTTGTGACCGCTTGGTGGACTGGCTCCAGGGCGGCGAAGCGATCCCGGAACACGTTGGCGCACCAAGAGTGGAACCAACTATGCTGGAATCTCAGCCTTGTCCAAAGAAACAAATGTAGGAGCCGGCGATGACTATGAACTGATGGCCATTCTCAACACATGAATATATGAGTTCACCGTGACGTATGCCCCAGGCCTTTGACGGGGAGGCAAGAGGTTGAGGTACGAGCAAACCATGCGTCAGTGCGTTTCCAAACTATCTTCCCAGGCACCCTTGACAAGGATTCTTGACACTATTGGCTCCTCGGCCGAAGATGTCAGGTGGAGGAAGGAAGATACGCCGGGCAGAGAAACCAACATCTGATGCTCTTTGAGTTCTATCCCGCCTATCTCCGGACCAAAAACCGTAAAGAAGGTCACGTCCTTAGCCTCAATGGACCCAGCTAGTGAAAGGGCCGGATTTCGCTTGAGATAAGTCGGGCATCTCCAACCCCGCGGGCTGTTACGATCTCCTATGACAAGACTTGACTCTAGCTGACCTACAAAGCACCCAACCTGAACAACATACGAGCGGTTTCCCAACCTGAGGAGTAGTTTCCCATCCGCGTTCCCCTCTATGGGGTTGTCGGCTAAAAGCCAATGAAGTCTGTAGTGGTGGCTGCTTTTACTCTCGAGTCGATCCAGTATTATCCAATGGTCATCTCCAACCTGCACCAAGGCCCGACTATGACTCACTGGGCGCTTTAGGCGCCTATATCCGTTATGCTCACCCTCCCAATAGGCAATCTTGCCAGATTCCGATCGACACGTGGACTTCACTGAACTCGTGAGCCAAGGTAGCCATAAGAACCTACCAATCAAGTCCATCTGGTCTTGGTTGTCGACCGTTACCGTATTATGATACGCCGTATGTCCGAGTGCATTATCCCAAGGAGCAGGAGCATTGTAGCTATAAGTACCTGGGTCAATAGCTACCTCCTGACCTCGCCAACGGATATCAACTTGTAGCATGTCGGCTTGGCTTGGCCTATGAAGGAATGTTGCACACCTGACAAATGTATATCCATTTCTCGCGCGTAGAGTAAAATACCCCCCCTTCAAAGCGTAAGCCTCGGAGACCCCTTCATCTGTTTGGGAGGATTGCAGAGCTTCTGCTCCACAAAGCCACAAGAGATCTTCGTCCCAAGGACCTGGAGGATAGATCCTAGAATGTCTGGTCAAGTAGTAGGCTGCTTGAACAACAGGACGGAAATCAAAGTGTAGACAATTGTTCAACGGCAGAATAAGAGCTCCATCATTCTGACCATAACAGGGCACAGAACCTGTAGCTACATCACTCAATTGGTGAAGCAAATGTGCAGACGAAGCGATCCGATGCAGCAACTCTTCCGAGAAATCAACCCCGTTCCTATGGCCGAGAGATATGGCCCATATGAAATCGTGGAGCATTAGGCGGTGATAGTTCAAGGAATGCTGAGCGAAAGAACCATCTTCGTAGATCAGTTCCCTTGCGAGTCGTTCCAACAAAACGTATCCACGCTCTCTCCATCGCTCTGCGGCATCAAGCTCAGGGAAGAGGATACCTATCGTGAATAGGCCGACTGCTTCGCTAATCGCATGGTTATTTTTCTGACTCAATGCATACTTGATGTTGCGTTCAATTCTCTCGCCAGAAAAAGCTAGCATCTGTGCGAGCGAGAAAACCCTCTGTGGAGTTGTACACTCTGCATCCATTGCGCCAAATAGGCCAAAACACCAAGCCATTACTCGAAACGCGGTCTCTTGGCCGCATTTCCAGTTAGGGCCTTGGTTGGGGGGGTTAGCATTCTTCCAGTTTTCCACAAGCCGCCAAAACAAGTCTACGTACGTCTCGTTGCCTGTTCTCCAGTAGGCACGTATTAGGGTATAGGCGAATGAAAAACGGCTTTGTTCCCAAACAGGCTTGATATCCCCATGTGCAAATTCATCGATAGTACTCCAATGTTGTCCTACAGGCCATTGTTCACCTGTGAATGGATTCCTGTTCCACTCCGGCGGCATTCCTAAATAATGGGGTCCATGAGAGAACAAAGTGATCCAACCATCTGCTATTTGGTTTCCTTCCTCGATTGGATTTGGTCCAACTGAATCCCACCGCTCGAATATCTTCTCATATTGGGTACGATTCGAAATCGAAAAGAAGAATGAGGCTGTCGCATTCTTCCGGAATTGGAAATAGTCTTGTGAATTTGACAAACCTCTACGTCCTTCGCAGAAACCTATCGACCGACTATTCCATCCAGATGCTGGCGATGAAGACTTAAGTCTTCCTGTCTTCCTTTCAGCCGCATACCAAAGCCTGAACAGGACCCAGGGGATGCCATGGTACTTCAGCAAGAGTCCTGCATGTCTGAGAGCTAGTTTCACGGTTTCACGTGGTTTTCAAGAACATATTTCACGGTGTGCAGCTACCTTTGCTAAAAAGCCGGCCACCCTCTTTATCCATTAATTTTCAAATGACCAATTTATGCTCGTCAATCCCGGTGTAGTACATTTGAGCCTCCTGAGAATGGTGTTCACATGAGGCACACTTGCATCTCGTGTCATGTACATACTCGGGAGGATCCCTTTTGGTGACATCGGGTCAGTCAACCGCACTAACCCACTATGGACGATTACAGGATAACAACCTTCCGTACTTAAGAGAACCAGTAAGGATATCATCAACAATAAGATCGCCCGCTTCGCCTGTGATATGTATCGGATCACTGAAATTGTCTCTATTCGCCGTGAGATCGTTGGGGTAGTCAAAATCATATGTCGTTGCCAGCTTTGCAATATCACTCTTGAATTGCATTTCTGCGCCACTCAGATTGAAGTCATTCACCCTTTTCTGATAGTCGACATGATGTGGAACGATAATAAACGCGAGTTTGATTCCATTGCGCTTGCAGTGCTGTGATACTTCCTGAAGCCTTGCATATCCCTCTGTTGGATATTTCCATTTCCCGTACTGTTCTGTAGCCCAATTTTGAAGTGCCCAAATCCAGAATTCATCTTTAGTTCTCACAGGTTTCTCTACTTCGACTCGTTTGTATAGAAATGCAGTCCGAAGAACGAGATACGATGCCTCCGCGACGCTTCTATCATAAAGATACAGGAGTGGATTTCTGAGGAGTCTGGTGACGCCGTTCACACGATCGCCATAGGCATATAGATTGAAGAGATTGAAATTGAGCACAATGTAGACGTTGCCCAAATGTGCCCGTGAATTCGCAAACCAGAAGAGATCGGCAAACTCATTGATCTTTCCTGCATTGACGGAAAGATGTTTGTACTGCCCCCCCGTTCTTCTGCTGAACTGCGCATTTGACAATTTTAACGCACGCGAATCTCCGATGATTATGTTAGGAGAAGGATCATGCACATATTCGAGAGTACTAAACAGTGCATTGTTGAGAGGATAGAGGGTTTCTTTCTTGGTAGAGTCAGGAATGAACGCAAACACCTTGAAGTAATTGAATGGGTCTATGCATAAGACAAATAGTCCCCAGACCACAAGTGGCAGGCCAAGCAACAGAATTTTTGTTAGTAATCTGGTCAAGGAATCCCAAGGACTAAAACTGCAAGTAGATGAAGTTCTTTGCGGTACTGTACGGAGCAAAGAAAATAATCAATACTATCAGTGCATAATAAACGGTCCACCTGATCCACAGGGGTTTGTCCAGCAACTTACTCCAGATAGTGCCTATCCTCACTTCAAGGATGTCCATTACAAATACGATCAAGACGAAAACAACGCACAAGATTAGATCAGCCTGTTCGAGCCCCAAGCCTCTGAACTGTATTTGGACATATCTGAAGTCAAGCAACTTGGGAAGATCTTTCGGGATGGCTGAAAGGACATAATAAGCATCAAAAAGAGTATTTGATCTGAAGAATATCCAGGCAAAAGTGACTAAGTGAAAAGTCACGATCATCTGCCATAGCTTTGCCACGGCGGTGCCTTCCAGTCGCAGTATATTGTGAATTCGCTTCTGTAGGGGCCGGTAGAATACCGAGGCGGCAAGATAGAGCCCGTGCAGCAGTCCCCAAATAACGAAACCCCAAGTCGATCCATGCCATATGCCTGAGACCAGAAATGTCACTACCAGTGCAAAGGATGTTCCCCAGTTCTTCCGGCCCCTGAACGCCAACTGCAAGGGTTTGAACACGTAGTCCAGAAGCCAGCGGGAAAACGAGATATGCCAGCGCCGCCAGAAATCTGCCACGGAAGTCGCAAAGTACGGGGTATAGAAGTTCTGTGTCAGCCCGATATTGAAGAGCCGTGCTGTCCCAAGTGCCATGTCCGTGTATCCCGAAAAATCACAGTAGATCTGAATCGCATAGAAGTAGGTAGCAGCGAGCAGGGGAATACCGGCAAAAGAATGCACATCATCATAGATCGGATTGACAAAGAGAGCTAACCTGTCCGCAACCACAACCTTCTTGAACAATCCCCACGCAAAAAGCAGCATTCCCGCGCGAACAGTGTTGTAGCTAAACTCATACTTCCTTTTCAATTGTGGCAGCAAGTCACCCGCCCGCTCAATCGGACCCTGCAACAGTTTTGGGAAAAAGGAAAGGTAGAGAGCATGATAGCCGAGGTGCCGTTCGGGCTCTTGAATCTCCAGGTAGTTGTCGGCCAGGTATGATATAGCCTGGAGGGTATAGAACGAAACACCGACAGAAATCAGCAGGTAGCCGAAACTTGAATCACGGCCCGCACCGCTTGCCAGAATCAGCGGCAGCCCCTTCATCACTGCCAGGATCAGCACACAAGCAGCGGCTCCCATCCAGACAATCAGCGTGCGGTGGCTTCTGTTTGTGATTCTGCCCAGCTGGATGCCACATCCGTAGCTAATTACCGTAACAAGAGCCAGAACAACCAGAAGCTGCGGTGCCTTGAATGTGGCATAAAAGCCGTAACTCGCCACGAGCAATACCAGCCAGCGGAAACGGTCTGGTACATAGTTGAAAATCAGGAAGACAAGAGGCAAGAAGAGGAAGTACCAGAGCGAGTTGAATGTCAAATTTGCGTCCACGTATGGTAATGGGACATCAGCTACTGGCCGGCCGTGAGAATACCTTCGTTATACGCCCCTCTAAAATGAAGCATTCAGGGTTTTCATTGCTGCGGAGGATGCGGAATCACTGTAGTGGAACCATGTAACACGTCGGGAACGCATCACCTGGTGCCCAGCAAATCGTCAGGGCGTATGGACTATTTAGTGAGCTTTGAATCGACCAGTCGCTGCAAGTCACCGATATTCTTCAGTTTCAACACTTCGATGTTTCTGAATCGTACGTTGAAGTGTTTTTCTATTGCAATGATCACGTTGACGTGCATGAGCGAGTCCCAGCCGGGAATCTGCGGCGCCGTTGTCTCATCGCGTATTTCCCAGGTATCCAACTTTAATGTTGACAGAATGACCTGCTTCACTTCATCTGAGATCATCTCAGCTCCATCTCAGCGGTTCTGCCCTATTCTGTGTTCTTTCTTTGTTTGCTTTCCGGCTTGGTTTGCCGGCAGAGCTCTTTATCAGCCAGCGGGGTGGAACCAGGTACACCCTCTTGATCGACAAATCGATTGCCATTCCGGCCTTGATAATCTCCATCTTCAGATTGCTTTGCTCCGCTTCGATGCGGACATTGGTCTCGGCTATAATGGAAATCTGTTCGCTTCCTATCTCCTCGTCCTCTTCGCCAAAGGCTACAACTCTGCCTGGAACTACTCCTTTCACCTTGCTGACTGCATCTTCAACATCCTCCGGATAGATGTTGTTGCCAGCCACGATGATAATGTCTTTTTTTCTCCCAATGATGTAGTACTCATCCTTGTATTTGAAACCGTAGTCACCGCTAAAGAACCAACCGCCGATGAGTGATTCGGCGGTCTTTTCCGGATAGTTTCTGTAACCATCGAACATGGACACGGAATGAATCGCTATTTCGCCCACATTCCCGTCTTCAACATCGTTTCTGTTTTCATCAACTATCCTCACCTGGCATCCGCGAATTATCTTGCCGGAGGAAACACACACGCGTGCATGCACGCCGTTAGATGTCGAGCGAACGTGTCCCTTCGCGAGGGCTGAATTATCTACAGAAAGGCACGACGGTGCGACATTCGGTGGAGTTTGAGTAATGGCGAATGTTGATTCTGCCATTGCGTAGCAGGTGGATAAGGCAAGGGGATTCAAGCGGTAGGAAAGATACCGCTTGATGAACCTGTAATGACTTTCTGGCCGGATAGGCTCGCTGCAGTTGATAACCATTCGCAAGGTGTGAAGCGATATTCCTTCGAGATCTTCATCAAGGATCTTGTCCGCTAAAAGGTTATAGGCAAAATTGGGCAGCCAGGAGATCGTTCCGTGCTCCTTTGAAATGGCTTCCAACAAGAGTGACGGAGCGAGCACCCATTCAAAGGGGTCGAGTTGTACAGCAGGAATGCCGAATGCCAGCGGAAGATGGAATGCCCCAATCAAACCCATATCATGATAGAGGGGCAGCCAGCTGACGATTTTGTCCAAATCATTCAACCCTATCGCCTGGCCATAATACTCTACGTGTTGAAGCACAGCCCGATGTGATAGCAGTACCGGTTTCTGGAGTCCGGTTGTTCCGGACGAATGTTGAAGCAGTAAGGGATCACTTCTTCTTATGGAATTGTGAACAGCCATTAGATGTGCCCGAGCCTCTTCGTTCACTCTTCGTTCTTCATCCCATTCCAAAGGGAAATGTAGACCTTTGATTGTACTGTTCTCCTTTTGGACCAGCGGTGTAATCGGCGGCTCGAGTTCTCTCTCTGTCAGGATCCAATCGAGTCCGGACCGTTGGGACATCCCTTCAAGGCCTTGACGGAATTTGTCGGGATGAAGCCGGGGGTTCGGATACGCGAGAATGGCAGGTATGGCTCCAACGTTCGTTATTGCCATGTATAGTGGGTACAAATACTTGTTGTGCCGCATGACAATCGCACAAACATCGCCTTTCACAATTCCATTTTCCAATAGACTCACAGAAAGACTCTCTGCAACAGAAATAAGATTTGCGAATGTCCAGCGGTATGGCTCTTCGCCGGCAACCCAGTGGATTATCGCATCTCTGTCCGGATGTTTTTCAGAGTTCGCGCACCACCTATTCCAGAGTATTTCACTTCGAGTATTCACAGGCTTCCCGAAGAAAGTGAACTATAGAACACTTCTCCTCACACAAACGAGGCGAATGCAAAGTGTCCTGCGTCAGGACATCTCCAAAACAGAGGCGTACTCTCGGCTGATGTCGATCGTCCTGGACTCCCACGCCGCTGTCATCGCAGCAAAGCTTGCAAGCGTGACATTCACAAGCTCGTCGAATGGTATTAAGGGAGCGCCCCCTTTGACCAAACTTTTTAAATACGATTCCAATTCTGCCTTGTGGCCTTTGTCCTGCCCAAACGTCCGGAATCTTCCGAATCCTTTGAAACCATGGCCGGTGGTAAGTCGGAAGTTATCAATCGTCAGGACACGCCCCTGACTAAAAACCTCCAGCTTCTCCTTTGGAAACTTCTTTGATCCATTCGCAAAGTAGTTGACGGTTCCAATTGATCCATCCTCGAAGGACAGGGTGATACACATCTTGTCTTCTCGAATGGTAACATCCCTACCCATCATAGATGCTGACACTGATTTGATCTTGCTGCCCGTCAGGAAGACCTGAAGATCCAGGAAGTGACATGCTTCGCCAATGATACGACCGCCCCCACGCCTGGGATCCTGCAACCAATGCCCTGGTGGTATTGCACCGGCGTTGATGGTCATTGACATCGCAAGCGGTTCGCTCCTTCCTTTCAAGAGAGCCTTGGTCTTGACGGCGTGTGGACTGAAGCGTCGATTGAACCCCACCATGACATCGGTCGCCTCCCGGGCGGCCATTGCCGTGACGATCCCCTTCAATTCCTCGACATTCATTGCAAGGGGCTTTTCGACAAACACTCTCTTCCCAGAGGCAAGAGCTTCGCACGTCAAGCGGGCATGCAAGTGATGACCAACAGCAATAAGGACAGCACTTACATCCGGGTCATGCAGAATGTCAGTATAGTCAGTTGTAGCGTTCGCCGCCCCAAATTTACGAGCGGCATAGGCGGCATTCGCGCCGTCGAGGTCGGCCACGTAGGAAATTCTCGCTGGCAACCTCGACAAGGCTGGCAGCAAAGTCATCTTGGAGAAGTTCCCTGCACCAATCACGCCCACCGTAGCAACTAAGACCTTACTTGCGGCGAGAACACGGGGGTAGTTCACTCGAGTTCGTGCATCTCTATCCTCCGGATAGATCAAAACTACACCGAGGGCCTCCCGGTCATTCAGGATCACTTGGTATGCTCTTTCGACGTCCTCTAACTGGAATCGATTCGTAATCAGCGGCTTGACATCAAGCCTTCCTGATGCCATCATTTGCAGGACGGCTTCAAAATTACGTTGCTCCGTCCAGCGGACAAACTCGAAGGGATAATCAATCCCTTCCTGTTCATATCTCGGATCATATCGACCCGGGCCGTAGGAGCATGAAACCTGAAAAGTGAGCTCCTTCTCGTAGAAATCAGCCCTCTGAAGATCCAAGGGAACGACCCCGACAAGGACTATCCTTCCTCGTTTCCTGGAGATCTGGGCTGCGATGTGCATAATATCGTCAGCCTTCGTCGATGCAGCGACGATAACCCCGTCGGCGCCTTTGTCCTCCGTCCAAGCTCGGCATGCCGAAAGGACATCGCCTCCCGCATTGGGATTCACTGTGCGGACACCGAACGCCTCCGCCAACTTCAGTCTTGAAGGATTGACATCTATACCAAGGACATCACAACCGCTCACCCGCAGCAATTGGATCGTAACCAGACCTATGAGACCAAGCCCATAGACAACCACCCTCTCGCCCAATGTTGGCTGAAGGAGTCGAATGCCGTGGAGAGCAATACTCGCCAAGACTGTGAAAGAGGATTCTTCGTATGAGACATTTTCAGGGATATGGGCACACAGATTCGTCGGTACAACGACGATCTCTGCGTGAGGACCATTGCTTATGACCCTATCTCCTCTCTCGAATCCTCTGACTGCCGATCCGACCTCCAGTATCTCCCCTGCGTTGCAGTATCCTAGTGGTAATGGTTCATCCAAGCGATTGAAAACAGCACCTACCGTCGCCAGAAGGCCGTCGGTTCGCGCCTTGTCCAATACCTGACGGACTTTCTCCGGCTGCGATTTCGCCTTTGCCAGCAACGATGCTTGCCCAAATTCCATCAACATTCGCTCAGTGCCAGCAGAGATCAGAGTAGCATGAGTGGCAATCTGTAACATTCCCGATCTCGAAGCCGGAGAAGGAACATTATGGACAGACGTCTGGCCGTGTCTCAGGTCTTGCAGCACTTGTTTCATAGGTCTTCTCTTTGCTTTTCGCCTCCCTGATCATACAGGGATCTCAACCTGCCGGACTTCGAGCTACATTTTGCAGACTGGAAGTCGGCTACATTGCTCCAACCGTCATTCCACTTTGCTCCTCTTAGCGATCGATAAACTGCCGCGCCCACAATTCAAAGGTCAGAAGTTGCCAGATCTGATACGACCAATCGTATCGACCAGCGTAGAAGCTGTCGAGCAAGTCTTGTACTCCCCTCGGTTCAAAGAACCCGCGACTCCGAATACATGCTGGAGACAATATATCATTCACCATATCTCTTAGGTCGACCCGTAACCAACGACTAATTGGTGCACCAAAACCGGCCTTCTTCTGTCGAAGGACTTCTCGGGGGAGGCAGGATGCCATTGCCTTTCGAAGGACGTACTTCGTCTCAGGCTTCAATCGGCCTGAGATTTTCATGGAAGGCGGGACATTCCAGGCCACGAATTCAAACAGATCCTTATCCAAGAATGGAACGCGAATTTCGACGGATGAAGCCATGCTCATCTTGTCGTTGTATGCCAGGTTGAGGCTTGGCATGAAGGCTTTTGTATCCAAATGAAGCATCTGATTCAGAAAATCGACATCTCTCACTTCGTCGAACAACGCCATGTGGTGATGCAGGGAGTCGCTCTGCGCTAAGTCGTTCTTCAGCCATGGTTGATACAGTTGGTTTTTCAGTGATTCGTCACAGTAGACACTGTTCATTACGAATGCATCCCTATCAGACAAAGAGGCACTTCGAGCCATCTTTTTCGCCAGGCGCATTATCCCTTTGAACTGTGATGCTTCGAGTGAGGGCAGACTGAGAATCGCTGGTTCGAAGACCGTTCTTCTCCACCATTTAGGCATGAACCGATAAAGTCTGGCCCAATAGTGAGCATAGTATTTTCGATATCCCCCAAACACCTCATCTCCTCCGACTCCAGATAGAAGGACGGTCACTTCCTTCTTTGCCTCAGCACAAACCAGATAGGCAGTGATCAATGCCGGATCTGCTACCGGTTCGTCCATGTGGTAAATCAGCTTCGGGAGTAGCTCGGTAACTTCGGGATCAACGATGATCGTCGTCTGTCGGCATCCAAAATGAGCTGCCGTACGCTTTGCGACCTCAATATCATCTAAGGTCATCTCTCCGCGAGAATACTTCTGTTCAAATCCAATGGTATACGTAAATGGTGGATGGGATGAAACCTCTGACATTACAGCCACAATCGAACTAGAATCCAACCCAGCGCTGAGAAAGGCACCAAGTGGGACGTCACTAAGCAATTGTTCCTTTACAGCTCGCTTGAAATGATGCCTAACGCCTTCCACCATCTCGTCCGAAGAAATAGGATAGAGATAGTTCTTTTGAGGCCAGGTCGGTTCCCAATACTTCTCCAGGCTGAGACGCCCGTCCTTCCACTCCGCGAAGTGCCCTGCAGGCAACTTGCTGATATCAGTATAGATCGTTCGAGGTTCTGGGACCCATAAAAAGGTCATGTATTGGTCGAGAGAACTGGTGTCTACCTCCAGACAATGATCTGGCAGCACAGTAAACGCTTTTGCCTCGGAAGCAAACGCCAACTGACTACCACGCACTATGTAGTAAAGTGGTTTGATTCCGAAATGATCCCGAGCTAGAAAGAGGGTTTTCTTAGATGAATCCCAAATCGCAAATGCGAACATGCCTCTTAGTCTCTTAAGACATTGACTCCCACTCTCCTCGTACAGATACAACAGGGCCTCAGTGTCGCTTCCGGATCTGAATGCATAGCCCTTCAGTTCTAGTTCCTTCCGCAAAGCCGGATAATTGTAAATCTCACCATTATAGACAACAGTATATCTTTTGCTAAGCGTAGACATCGGCATATGACCGGCACTTGACAAGTCCAAGATCGACAGCCTGCGTGACCCTAGACCCACTGCACCTAGCTTTCCCCTCTCTTCCCAGAACAGACCAGAATCATCAGGCCCACGGTGGGCCAACAAATCGCACATCTGCCGGAGGGTTGACTGAGTGCCCCAGTTGCATGTACCCGCAATCCCACACATGATGGTTTTTCTTCCTGGCAATTGGCCAACGATCGCGTATCGTGGCGAGTCAATGTCAACAGTTGCAAAAAGTTATTCAAGCGACTGCAATGACTCTACGATGTCTTGAGCCTTTTCTTAGTCCACGATGTCTTGAACCTTATCATCTCGTCATATCCAGTGAGGTCTCTCGGAACATCTGGAAAGCATTCTTGCTCGTGCTCTCATCATTGATGAAGGACTGCGCATACTCCATCGCACGGTTGGATCTATCCTCAAATTCATCTTCATTCATTTGTACCATTACTTCGAGGGCCCTTTTCCATTGGGAGACGTCCGAGAGGGAGATGTCCCACCCAACTCCGTTTTCCGCCAAATTGCGCCAAGGTGTTGTATCGCTTATGAGAACAAGGCAACCAGCTGTGAGAGCCTCGAGGATAACATGTCCAAAATTCTCACCTCTCGTTGGTAAGATGAACAGATGATACCCTGCAAGGACGCTAGCTACTTGATTAGGCAGTACTTCTCCCTTGAAAGTCACAGTAATGTTCTTCTTTAGTGCACTAATGCTCTCTTGACATTCGGCCCAGTACCTAAGATCCTCAATAGGTCCATAGATATCAAAGCTAATGTCTCCTCTTAGATCCTGCAGAAGATTAAGGGCCATGTGAAGGTTTTTTACCCGAGTGATTCTTGACAAGAATACGATTCGGAGCTCCAGCCCCTTTTTTGCTGATGCGTGCGCAGGTTTTCTGGTCGCGGGGGACCGAGACGGGATGTTCGGCGAGAGGAAAATCCGTTCTGTCGATACTGCTGTGTTCTTCATGATGCGACGGATCTCCGCTATTTCTTCTAATCTCGTTGCTTGCCACACAAGGTTGTCGTATAAGCCCATGATACCAGCCAATTTGAGGAACGATCTCTTTTTCCACGACTTCAGCCCAAGTGCTCCTGGCGAAAACTCCCCTCGTGGGGCAAGGATGATCGGCCTGCGCGGAATCAATCCGGATCTCCTCAAACACAAGATTCTGATTGTCAAAGGCGAAAAGAAGCCATTTAAGTAGATGATATCATATTGGGTGAAACGCAACTGCATGAGGAGGCCAGCTAGTCCGAAACTCCTCGGTTTCAAGTACCGCACCTTAGCATTGCCGACGATTTGCCATTGGTTAGGCAGAATCATCGGATAGGGAGAGTCGTCCCCAAGATCTCTATCTTGGGTAACAATGAAGAAGGAGATCGATTTTCCTATTCGATCTACCAGATTCGAAACGGAGCGAACTGGGCCATACCCTTTGTTGCCAGGTAAGTAACGATTGACAAAAGTCAAAACCCTTATCGGGTTGGCATCCTGATCTGGCTGAGAGGTCATCGATCGGTAATCTCCACATTCGTCGCAGACCACGCGTATTCACATGCGTTCATATTCACGAGAATCAAAGAACTCTGACCTCAAACGATGGACATCCAAGCGATTTGTAGTACTCATAGACCTCCCGGATCGGCAGCCATTCCCTTCGGACCAAGATGTCATTCACATCTACCTCGAACGAAATGAGCCTAACACTTGCATCGAAGATTCTCAAGAGATTCAGTAAAGCACCAGAAGTGAATGAGGCTATTTCGAGGTACCGGATAGGGCTTCTGACCAAGTACGATTCGATGGGCACTGTTGGATAGAGCGATCGACACGACAACTTGTCCATGATCGCAGCAACGCTTTCAGAGCTTTCCCGCCGATGCGGCGCATAGACAATGTCGTTGTGCTGAAGTGAGGCAAACGCCCTTGAGAGGTATTGCAGATACATGGCCTGATCCATAAGGCCGTCCGAAACAAATGGAACACCCAGAAACAGAGTATCTTCTGAGTCTTTCACGTAGTTCATCTCAGCTCTAAGCCGAGGGTACCGATTGATATGTACCTCGTCACCGCTCGGTACTGGGAACTCGTATGCGGTGTAGTAGGTTAGCCGCGGCGCGTGGTCTAGTTTGTATCCAATGACCACTGATTTGACAAAGTCTGCTACTTGGGTACGAGGGCTGATCCGTCCCGGCGTGCCTCCGCACAGGGCAGTCCTTACGCGAGAGATCTTCAAGACGCTGTTTCCATCATCCAAGAGCACGAGTCTCTCAAACCGAATAGAGTTGACCAGATGTCGCATGAAATCAGATTCATAGAGACTGACGAACAGATACTCAACGTGTCGGAATCTTGAGGCCAAATCGTCCAGCAGACGAAGGAATTCTTTACTCCCGAGTAGGTACTGTATCGGCGAGTGATGCCAGTTGAGCAGTTTTAAGTGATACACCGCACCCCAATCATGAGGGTCGAGCATGGGGCTGAAGTCTCCATGAGGACCCACGGGATGGAACACGACCAATGCCGTAGCTGCAGTCGGCAGTCCAAAATACCACTTGGCCTCCAGGGCATTGATGATGTGGGGCGGAGCGCTTACTAAGAAGAGATTCATTATTCCTCTGACACGTGCTCAATAAGGCTCTTTTGCGGCTTGCAGTTCCTCAAAGTGATTCATGTCATGATACTTGAAAACCTGCGCTGGATTACCCCGGCGAAAACCTGCACTACGAGTCGGCAATATCGTCGTGCGAGCCATCCCAACAATCGCTTCGGCGGCAGGAATCCGACCTTGATCATGGACAACGCAAGACCTCGAATGCCAAGGGAAGACATATGCGCCCTTCCCGACAAGAGGGATATCATGATAACCAGGTCAATGATCCTTTGAGGTCTGGGACTGCCACCCGTCATTTTGTCGGACTCGGGCTCCACGCAGCCCCAGTGGGTTCCAGGGCATCCTGTACACTCGATTGCTTGCATACCAGGTGACGAGGAAGAAAACCAGGTACGATAATGTCGCAGTGTAGGCTGCACCAATGGCGCCAAACTCACGCACAAGGACTATGTTGGCGAGAATACTGAGAAGTCCAACCGATGGTGTTATCCACGACAGGACGTGCGTCTTCTCAGAATAGAAGATGAACCCACTCACCATTTGGTACATGCCCTGAAATGCAAATGCTAACGAAATCCAAAAAACGAATCGTCCGGCACCGGCGAAACTTGCACCGAAGAGAGGTTTGAGCAATCCAAATGAAAAGCAGCCGTGAAGCACTGCAAACGACACTAACAGAACAAAGTAAAGATAGATCAAGCGTACGATTTCGACTCCCCGTGCCGCCCCATCCCTTCTCAGTTTGTCAAAAAGCCACGGCATCCAGGCGGTGTTGAAGGAACTCGCCAGTACGCTCACAACCGAACCTATTTGGAATCCGAGAGAATATACTCCTACACTCTCAAGGCCTACGATATTCGAGATAATGATCCGATCACTCAAAGTGAAGCCTATTGCTCCGACCAGATGAGGCACAAGGGGGAGACCGTATTTTATGGCGTTCCAAAGGTATTCCCGATTGTAGGTCATACATACGAGTTTCAGCTTGATCAAGACTCCCATACTAGCAGCCGCCAAAGCAATGGCTCCACTGAAACTCGCAAGGATCACACCTTGCCAACTCAAGTGAAAGCCGACGACAAGAACCAATGTTAGTAGTGCAGTCAACAAGGTCTGGCCGTTCACCAGAAGCGCAAAATGGTAAGGTCTACCCTTGGCTTTGGCCAGGTCCTGCAACACGTTTACAACTACGTTGCAGGCAGCTGTAAGTACTCCCATAATCAGCCAGCTACCAGGAAATTTCGTCAACGCACTAATGGGTTTAGACGCCAGTGTGGTGACAACTGCAACCAACACGGTGCTAGAGACAAGTACGACCAAACAACTCGAAATGTACTGCGCCAAATCCGTATTCTGTTGGTCGTAGTATTTTCTGAATATGGCAGTATTAATGTTGAGACCCGTCAAGGGTGTGGCGACTGCCAAGAGAATAAAGAAGATCGTGGTCAGACCATACGAAGCCGGGTCAAGGTAACGAGTAAGAATCGGGAGCAGCAGAATCGGGACTAGCTTGTTAAGCACACTCGACGAAATGTAGACGAACGATGACCCGAGAAGGGAAGACAAACGCAAGGTCTTGATTGACTCATAGATGTTCAGCGTTGCCACCCCAGGTTCATTCTCCGTCAGTCAATCGATTTGAATTCCAGCAATTCAGACTGTTTCGTCAGGTCCATCAGTACAGCGAAAACACGACCATCGGCCGTCAATCAAGAATGTATCGTCTGGAGACGTCATCGAAAGGACCGGAAGCCCGATGCGATGAACCATCTGCACGCGAAATGAGGTCAGCTCCACATCGAAATCGGATAGTCCAATTACGGGATCACCCGATGGAGACATCAGAGTATCGGCTTCGTCTTCGGCCGGTTCTTTAGGTCAGATGCCTTCAGGAGCGCCCTTGACCTCTGCAACCTGTAGAGCAACACCATGATGCCAAATACCGCAAAAAGGTGGTATGCTTTTGTTGCTGAAGAAAAACCATTAGGGAGATAAAGGCTATCACCGGTGATCCCATATGCCAGGAAGAGACCAACACCCAATAGCAAAGATGCCACGAGGTTTCTTCCATCGTTTCCTGCCGAACCGGAAAAGACTCCCACCCCAAGCTTAAAAAAACCAACGACCATGATCACAAACACGAACGTTACAAAGACGCCCGCCTCAACAAGAAGTCCGAGATAAAGATCGTGTGGAGTTGAGAAGTGAACGGGGTCAAAAAGAGTGTAGTTTCCCAGACCAATGCCTACTACCGGGTGCTGAATGAACAGAGGAATCGCAAAAGCCCAAATTTTAGGCCTCAGATCGCTTGCGAACTGATCAGAGACACTGAAAGCGCCGCCAAACCTCTGTACAACGGTTTCCCCAAGCGTTGGGAAGGCAAAGAAAATCCCACTCACAAGCGCCCCGAGAATGACAGCTGCGAGGAACCGAACTCCCACCTTCTGCCGCAACAGCAGCATCGACGAGGCAGCAGCCACACCAAACACAAAATAGCTTGTCCTCGATAATGCAAACGCGATCCACAGCACGCTGACAAGTCTGAACACGCCGTGCGCAATCTTAGTCTTCTTTGACAGCCCAAGATCTCTGAGGAACACGAGCGGCAGAATCAGCGACATCTGCATGTCGACTGCACCGGCTCCGTACATTCCGCCCAAATTCCTGTAGCGAATGAGATCGGTGGAACCGGTCTCACCAAACTTGAGCCACCTAAAGGTGAATCCAACCATGATCACAAACAGGTCCGACAGAAGAAGACTGAAAACTAGACTGTCTAGCATCTTCACGGTCGGGCTGGTCTTCGCGGCAATCAGATAGAATAGCACACTAGGCCCTACAACCGACACAAAAAAGAAGATCACACTTCGCTCAGGAACGAGTGATGACAGTGCCGAGATCAAGTTAAGAAAAACGTAGAGAATCACCACGACTCGGAAAAAAGCCAGCTTCTCCCGAAATCTTGTCAAGACTTGTGTGGATACCGCAGTTTCGATGAAAAGTACAAGACACAGAAGACCCACCAGGATCAATTCTAGTCCCAACTTTGCCGTGTCAACTTGCCGGTACTCGAAGTGAAAGATATACTGAGAGAGGGGGCTTGCCGAAACCGCAACGATAATAAACGCCGGAAAGTAAGCCCTCCTGAAGAATAGAACGTAGGTGCATACCAGCGCAAGAATAACAGTCGAAATTGTGCATAGTAAAACTATCATGGCTAGTAAGGCCTATCGATATTAGGGGCAACATAACGTAAAGAGTCGTCCATTGGCCGGTTCTTAAGCTAGTGGGCAAATCTGACTGTAAAGAGCAATGTTTGCGACTTGGTCTTGAATGGTGGGAAGGTTCTCGGCTTGGTTTAGGAAGTCATTGACTTCGGAAAGCAGTCCTGGTTTGAAGCGCAGATCGTCGTCGTCTTCGATGTCAACGGGTACCACAGCGACACTCCCATGGCTGGAAGACTGGAGCTTTTCAAGCGGTCTGAGAATCAAACGATGAGCTCTCGTCATGATCTCGACACCCCAGCGGCCAGGGGCCTCCCAGTTCGCGCAATACGAAAACAACGCACCAAGCTCTGTGATACCCGCGCCCACAAATCGCGCAGCGACCGGATGCCAATGCAGAGTCCCTGCATGATAGCTGGACAAGGTTCTCGGTTTTCCACCAAGGTAGAAAGCAAGATCCACAACATGCGTTGAATTCGCCAAGAACCAATTCTCTTTTACCAGTTTGGAAAGTGGGAGAGGCGCGACCACCGAAGGCCATTCGGTGAACTCAAAGTGAAACGAAGTGACTCCTCCGTCCTGGTCTATGGTCTCACGGGCCTTTCTCACTGATGCGTAGTATCTTCGATTATAGGCGAGATACACCATCGCGCCCAATTTCTCGCTTCTGTCCGCCAAAAGCTGAATTTCTCTAACGGTTGCGCCGCCAGGTTTTTCCAGCAGGATGGACGGGATACCGGCATCCAGCAACGTGCTGCACACACCACTCAATTCTGCAATGCCAACTGCGACAATCGCCGAATCAAAGATCTGACTACTGTGCGTCCTCAGAAACAAATCCAGGCCACCAGAATGCACTTCCATGCCCAAGGATTCAGATGTGGTCTGAGCGGATTTCTCTCCTCGACTGACCAAGGTGAAAGGAATACTCAAGTGCTGCAAGACTCGGGCGTATTCTCTTCCCATAACCCCTGCTCCCACAATCAGAACCCTCCCACACCTTATGTCACTGGACATAGCCTCTCCTCACCATGCTTATTCCCGATTGCACCATGTATCATCTGGAACAAATGAAGATGGGCACTCATACTCTCAGCCACTGTTGGCAGGACTGTGGTTCCCGAAACGATATCTTGGACGATGGTTCTTGTCAAGACACTAGTCGGAATTATCATGAATGGTCTCGTTGCGATTCCTTGGTGCGAACATAGCCACTGAATGCCAGCACCCTCACTCATTACTACAGTCTCGTCAGCAAAGTCAAGGACCAAGTTTACCGGGGCCGTGTTCGAACGATCGAACTGGATGCAAATTCTGTCACCGAACTCAGTCTCGGCAGCAATTGTTCCTGAGAATTCCTTGTAAATTGTGCCTCGCTTGCTTGGCTTGCTCCATGGCTCCAGGCTTGCGTTAGCAGTCTTGATTCTACGCGACGTTAAGTATTCAAACAAGTCTAAATAGTGAATTGCATTGCAGCCCAGCCCCAAATCCCCTCCGACCACAACCATTCTCAGAGGAGCCCCCGACCGACGGATTTGCTCACCCAATTCTATGTATGCCGGGAAATACCGATTTACAAAATTGCAGTAGGCTACAGCCTCATGTTCTCTCAGCAATCCGATAGCTTCAACAAATTGCCCTTTCGATTGGAAGACCACTTTCTCTAGCAGAAACCGCTTGGCACCCTGTAGAATCAGGGTTTTCAAGATATCGAACCTGGGCTGGGCACTTGTTGCGACTATGGCGATATCTGGTAGGCTTGGGATGTGACCCACTGAATCGAGACGCATGACTCGAGCCCCATCCAGCCCAATTCTCTCGAGCCCTTCACAGTACTTCTCATCAGAAGGTTCGACGACGATGAACTGATCATACCAAGGTGTCGCGGCGAGTGACTGCAAGTGCCGACTTCCTATTGTGCCGAAGCCGACGATAAGTGCTCTCATGTCACCATCCGCTCGGTCGTTGTTGAGA